>R03__coassemble_1678_pt1 | contig 9969 bp, 9 predicted proteins | sample R03__metabat2_low_PE_061 | metagenome-assembled genome bin R03 | reverse complement strand
ATGCGGATAAGAATTTAAGAGAATTATGTTATAAAAATGCACATAAACAATATGGTGAACAATTACCTGAAATTGTTGAAAAGAGATTAGCAAAAGAATTAGATAATATCATTAAACATGGATTTGGTGTTATTTATTATATTGCACACTTATTAGTTAAGAAATCTAATGAAGCGGGTTACTTAGTAGGTAGTAGGGGATCTGTTGGAAGTTCGTTTGTTGCAACGATGGCCAATATTTCTGAAGTGAACCCATTACCTCCACATTATTATTGTCCTAATTGTACTCATAGCGAGTTTTTAGAGGAAGACGATCCACAATATAAACCTAATGGATATGATTTAGAAGATAAAATATGTCCTGTATGTGGTAAACCAATGAAGGGGGATGGTCATAATATCCCATTTGAAACTTTCCTAGGATTTAATGCAGATAAAGTACCTGATATTGACTTAAATTTCTCAGGTGATTATCAACCAAATGCCCATGCATATACAAAAGAAGTCTTTGGTGATACACATGTCTATCGTGCCGGAACAATCTCAACTGTCGCAGAAAAGACAGCTTATGGTTATGCAAAAGGGTATAGCGAATTAATGGGCATTGATAGTACAATTTCTACTGCTGAACTTCAAAGAATCGCAGATGGATGTACTGGTGTTAAACGTACGACAGGTCAACATCCTGGAGGAATCATAGTCATACCTGCAGATATGGATGTATATGACTTTACACCTTATCAATATCCTGCAGATGATTTAAATGCGGAATGGAAGACAACACACTTTGACTTCCATGCTATTCATGATAATGTCCTTAAGTTTGATATTTTAGGACATGTTGATCCTACAGTTATTAGGATGTTACAAGATATTACTGGCGTAAATCCAAAATCTATTCCTACAAACGACAAACGTGTCATGAGTTTATTTACTTCTACTAAAGAATTAGGTATTGATTTAAGTTTCTTAAAATGTAAGAATGGTGCACTTGGATTACCAGAATTTGGTACTAAATTTGTAAGAAGTATGTTAGATGCTACTAAGCCAACATCATTTAATGATTTAGTTATTATATCTGGTTTATCTCATGGTACTGATGTTTATTTAGGAAATGCTGAAACATTAATTTCTAGTGGCACTTGTACACTATCTGAAGTAATCGGATGTCGTGATGATATAATGGTTTACTTAATTGAAAAAGGTTTACCTAATAAAGATGCATTCGATATTATGGAATGTGTACGTAAAGGGAAATCACCAGTTGTATTCCCTGAAAAGAAATACGAAGAATTAATGCGACAATATAATGTTCCTGAATGGTATATTGAATCATGCAAGAAAATTAAGTACATGTTCCCTAAGGCACATGCTGCTGCTTATGTATTAAGCGCTATACGTGTTGCTTGGTGGAAACTATATTATCCTAGAGAATATTATGCAGTATATTTTTCAACACGTTGTGATGCATATGACATTGATACAATGATTAAGGGAAGAGATGCTGTATATGCGCATTATAATGCAATTATGAATATGAAATCAGAAAATCAACCTGTATCAAATAAGGAAGAAGCTTTGATTACTGTATTTGAAATAGCATTAGAAATGTTTGAAAGAGGTTATCATTTTTCTAATATTTCTCTTGATAAATCAGATTCAAGAAACTTTATCTGTGATCCAGATGATCCTATGGCAATCATCCCACCATTTACTAGTGTAGATGGTTTAGGAGCTGCGGTAGGTGATAGTGTTATTGAAGCTAGAAATGATAAACCATTTTTATCAATTGAAGATGTAACAACACGTACTCGTTTAAATAATTCACAAATTGAGTTTTTAACGCAACTTGGTGTATTTAAACATTTATCACAAAGCAATCAGTTATCATTATTTGATTTCTAGTTGCAAATACATTTTATTTATGGTATAAAATAGCCATATAGTCTAAATGACGAGAGGGGTAACCCTCTCGTTTCTATTTGATGGAGGAAATGAATGATAAATAAAATTCAAACTTTTATTGAACCAATTGTATCTTCTAAAGATGCATATATTGAAGATATTGAATTTGTTCAAGAAAAAAACAATTATTATTTACGTATCTATTGTGAAAAAAATGAAGGTCATATAGATATGGATACAATTGTTGAATTAAGTGAGTTAATTAGCGACAAATTGGATGAGATTGATTTAATTGATCAAGAATATTTTTTAGAAGTCTCTTCCCCAGGGGCAGAAAGAGAACTAAAAAATTACGAAAGTGTTGTTAAAGCTAAAGGAGAATATGTATATATAAAACTTAAAGATCCTAAAAATGGATTAGATGAATTATATGCAACTATCCTAGATATTAACCATCAACAATTAACACTTGAATATATGGTTAAGAATATAAAGAAGAAAATGGAAATTGATTATAGTAATATTTCATTTATTAGAATGGCAGTTAAGTTTTAAGGAGGAATAAAAAATGCCTAAAATTAGTTTTATAAAAGCATTAGAATTGCTAGAAGAAGAAAAAGGAATCAATAAGGATGAAGTGTTAGAAGCTTTAAAAGAAGCTTTAGCTAAAGCATATAAAAAGAATAATGCTGGTCCTGATTCTATTATTGAAGTTAATTTTACAGATAAAGGTAAAATTAAACTTTACGAAGTTAAAACAGTTGTAGAAGAAGTTCAAAATGAGGATTGTGAAATCGACTTAGAAACAGCGCAATCTTATAAGAAATCTTATAAATTAGGTGATGAAGTTAAGATTGAAGCAGATCCTGAATTATTTAGTAGATTAGTCGCAATTCAAACAAAACAATTATTAAGACAAAAGATTAAAGAAGCTGAAAAAGAATCTTTATATAATGAATTTATTGATAAAAAAGATGAAATTATTACTGGTATTGTAGACAGAGTTGATGATCGTTTTGCAATTATTAATTTAGGAAGAAATGGTGCGTTACTTCCTAAGAATCATCAAATTCCTGGTGAACAAATTTTTGAAGGACAACATATTAAGGTTTATGTATCTGATGTAGAAAGAAACACAAAAGGAACACATATTTGTGTATCTAGAACAGATCCTGGTCTTGTAAAAAGATTATTTGAAATGAATGTACCAGAAATTTTTGATGGTGTCGTTGAAATTAAATCTGTATCAAGAGAACCAGGTGAAAGAAGTAAAATTGCGGTTTATACATCTAATCCTGATGTTGATCCAATTGGAAGCTGTGTTGGTCAAAAAGGTAGCAGAGTTAGAAGTATTGTTTCAGAATTAAATGGAGAAATGATTGATATTGTTGAATGGAGTGAAGATCCAGTTGTTTATATTACTCATGCATTATCTCCTTCTGAAGTTATATGTGTCATTCCAAATTATGATGATAAATCTGCATTAGTTGTTGTACCTGATGATCAATTATCATTAGCTATCGGTAAACGTGGACAAAACGCAAGATTAGCTGTTAGATTAACGGATTGGAAGATTGATATTAAATCAGTAAGTGAAGCTAATGAAGCAGGTATTGATTTTGATGCATCTACATTTGTATCTAATAAGAAACACGATGATGAAGATGTACCTGAATTTGATCAAGAATTATTTGATGCAATGATTCATAATTCTGAAGATGATTTAGTTGATGATGTTGAAGAAATCGAAGAAGTTGAATCAATTGATGAAGTTGAAGAAATTGAAGAAGCAGAAGAAATTGAAGAAGTAGAAGAAACTGTCGAAGAGGAAACTATTGAAGAAGTAGTAGAAGAAACTGAAACAGTTGAAACTACTGATAATCAAGTTGAAGAAACATCATCAGATGATGAAGATTATGATGAAGATTACGACGATGACTATGATGATGAAGATTATGATGATGATTATGATGATCGCTATGATGAAGATATCGATTATGATGAATATGATCATTATTATGATGATTAAGGTATATTTATATGAAAAAAATACCAATGAGAAAATGTGTGGTTACTCAACTTCAATATCCTAAAAAAGAATTAATAAGAGTTGTTAAAGATAAGGAAGGTAATGTATCTGTAGATCCTACTGGTAAAATGAATGGTAGAGGTGCATATCTAAAAAAGGATATAGAAGTGTTTGAAACTGCAAAGAAGAAAGGTATTCTTCAAAAAGTGTTAGAAATTGATATTCCTGATCGTATATTTGAAGATTTAAAGAAATATGCAGAATAAAGTTTATTCATTATTAGGTATATGTTTAACTAGTGGCAATCTAATAAGCGGTGAAAGCTTATTAGATGCTATTAGAAAACATAAAGTGACTTTAGTGATTATAGCTGAAGATGCAAGTGATAATACTAAAAAGAAAATAATGGATAAATGTCATTATTATCATATTGATTATTTTATCTACGGAAATATAGATGATTTATCTAATAGTATTGGTAAACATAGAGTGGCTGTAGGTATTAAGAGTCAAGGTTTTTCAAATAAAATAAAAAGTTATATAGGAGGTTAGAATATGGCAAAGAAGTCTAATAATAAAAAGAATTCAAATAAAAAATTACAATCTAACATTCCAACAAATAAGCCAAAAACAATTGTTGGTGGCGTTGTTGAATATAATGAAGGTATAACTGTTGCTGAATTATCTGAATTAATTGGTCAAACAAGTGCAAATATTATTAAAGTGTTATTTATGCTTGGTACAGCAGTTACTGTTAATTCATCATTAACTAATGAACAAGTTGAATTAATATGTATGGAATTTAATTTAGAAGCAAAAGTAGCTGTAGATGTTACTGAAGTTAACTTTGAAGAAATAGAAATAGTAGATGATGAAAAAGATTTAAAATCTAGACCACCAGTTGTTACTATTATGGGACATGTAGACCATGGTAAAACTACTTTATTAGATTATATTAGAAAATCTAAAGTAGTTGCAGGTGAATTTGGTGGCATCACACAACATATTGGTGCATATCAAGTAAATGTTAATGGGAATAAGGTAACATTCTTAGATACACCAGGGCATGAAGCTTTTACACAAATGAGAGCTCGTGGTGCACAAGTAACTGATATCGTTATAATTGTTGTGGCTGCAGATGATGGTGTTATGCCACAAACCAGAGAAGCGGTAGATCATGCAAAAGCTTCTGGTGTTCCAATTGTTATAGCAGTTAATAAGATTGATAAACCAGGTGCTGATCCTGATAGAATTAGATCTGAGTTAACTGATTTAGGTTTGGTTCCAGAAGAATGGGGTGGAGATACTGTATTTGTTAATATCTCTGCAAGAACTGGAGAAGGTGTTGATGAATTATTAGAAACACTTACAATTGTTGCTGAAATGCAAGATTTAAAAGCAAATCCTGGTAGATATGCTGTAGGTAGTGTTATTGAAGCTAGACTTGATAAAGGTAGAGGTTCTGTCGCAACTTTATTAGTTGAAAATGGTACTTTAAGAACAGGAGATCCTATCGTTGTAGGTACTGCTTTTGGTCGTGTAAGACAAATGTTAAATGATAATGGTAAAGTTATTAAAGAAGCAGGTCCTTCTACTCCAGTAGAAATTGCTGGATTAAATGAAGTAGCCGAAGCTGGCGATAAATTCATGGCATTTGAATCTGAAAAACAAGCTAGACATATTGGTGAACAACGTCAACAAGCTAAAGCTATTAAAGAACGTGGTACTAATTCAGCTATGAGTTTAGATGATTTATTCTCACAAATGAAAGATGGGGATACTGTTGATTTAAATGTTATTGTAAAAGCAGACGTCAATGGTAGTGCTGAAGCTGTTAAAGGTTCATTAGAAAAGATTGATGTTGAAGGAGCTAAAGTAAACGTCATAAGATCAACTGTTGGTGCAATTAGTGAATCAGATGTTTTATTAGCTACTGCTTCTAATGCAATTATCTATGGATTTAACGTTAGACCTGATGCAAATGTAAGACGTAAAGCGGAAGAAGAAGGTGTAGAAATCAGATTACATAATATCATTTATAAAATGATAGAAGAAATCGAAGCTGCTATGAAAGGTATGTTAGCTCCTGAATTAGAAGAAAAGATTACAGGACAAGCTGATGTTAGACAAGTCATCAAAGTATCTAAAGTCGGTAATATTGCTGGATGTTATGTAACTGACGGTTATATGCAAAGAGATTCAGGTATTAGACTTATTCGTGAAGGTGTTGTTATTTACACAGGTAAAATGGCTTCTATTAGACGTTTTAAAGATGATGTTAAAGAAGTTCAATCTGGATATGAATGTGGTATCACAATTGAAAACTTTAATGATATTAAAGAAGGAGATATCATTGAAGGTTATATAATGGCTGAAGTAGAGTAGTATTATGAGTAATGTTGATAAATTAGCGAATACGATTCAAAGAGAACTTTCGCTAATCTTTCAAAGAGAAGTAAAAGATCCTAAGATTGGTTTTGTGACTGTAACTGGTGTTACTGTCACAAACGATCTATCTATCGCAAAAGTATATGTTACATTTTTAGGTAAATATTCTTCTCAAAATATGAAAGCATTAGATAAAACGAAAGGATTTGTTAGAAGTCAATTAGCTAAAAAATTAAAAGTAAGAAAATGTCCAGAATTACAATTTATACTTGATGATTCATTAGAATATGGAAATAAAATTGAAAGTATTATTAATGAACTTAATAAGGAATAACAAATTTTTGTTATTCCTTTTATATTGATAATTTAATGTAATCGTTTTCAAAACTATAAATAAATGTTAAAATAGTATTTGAGGTGATCATATGTTAGGTATAAAAAATGCAAAAGTCATATTATATGACAAAATCATTTAATCAAATTTATTAATTGAGGACAATAAAATAAAATCGATTAATTATCATTTACATGAGAATATTGAAATTCTTGATGTAAAGATGTTATATGTATCTCCAGGGTTCATTGATCTTCACACGCATGGTAGAGGCGGTCAAGATACGATGAATGCTACATTTGATGCATTAGAAACTATTTCTAAATATACACTTGATACAGGTGTTACATCATTTTTAGCTACCACAATGACAATGCCTTGTGAAGATATAAAAAAAGCTGTAGATAACGTTGCTAAATATAAAGATAAAGTTACAGGTGCTAAAATATTAGGTGTTCATTTAGAAGGGCCATTCTTTTCAAAAAAATATAAAGGTGCTCAACCTGAATCTGCCATGATCTTACCTACAATTGATAATTACTTATCTTTTGTGAAAGATCATCAAGATATTATTAGAAAGATCTCTCTTGCTCCTGAATTGGAACATTCAGATGAATTAATTAATTATTTAAAAGATAAAAATACTGTTGTATCTGTAGGACATACTGATGCTACATATGAACAAGCAGATCATGCTTATAAAATAGGTGCAACAAGTGCAACACATACATTTAACGCAATGACACCTTTAACTCATAGAGCACCAGGAGTAGTGGGTGCAACAATGTTAAATGATCATGTCTATGCAGAACTCATTTGTGATGGTTTACATGTAAGTTATCCTGCTATTCAAACCTTAATTAAAATGAAAGGTGCTGATCATATCACAATCGTCACAGACTCATTAGAAGCTGCAGGATTACCAGCTGGAAAGTATCAATTAGCTGGGGTTCCTATATTTGTTGTAGATGGCGCATGCCATTTAGAAAATGGTACTTTGGCTGGTAGTATTGCTGGTATGAATGATGAAATTAGAAATTTTGTTAATCATTGTGGTGTTAATTTAGTAGATGCAGTAAAAATGGCTTCTACAAATGCTGCTAAATCAATTAATGAACCATTATTAGGTGAAATTAAAGAAGGAAATATAGCTGATTTAGTAGTATTTGATGATTCAATAAATATTAAACATGTTATATTAAATGGAAAGGTGATGAAATAATAATGACAATATTAAAAAATGACTACTTAGAAGTAGAATTAAATCCTAAAGGTGCTGAAATTATTAAAATTATTGGTCAACAAGACCATATTAACTATATGTGGAGAAGAGATCCTGTTCAATGGGCTAATAGTGCACCAATTTTATTCCCAATTGTAGGATCAATTAGAGAAAATGAATGTCGTATTAATGGTAAAACTTATTCAATGACACAACATGGTTTCTCTAGACATAATGTATATGAAACGAATCAAATAAGTGATACTTGTGTTGAGTTTATTTTGGTTCCTAATGAAGAAATATCTAAACAATATCCTTATAAATTTAAACTTGTTGTAACATACACATTGGATAATAATAAGTTAATTTGTAATTGTAAGGTATATAATACAGATGATCAAAATATTCTATTCCAAATTGGTGGACATCCTGCATTTGCATGTCCTTTAATGGAAGGAGAAGATTATAATACATATTACCTTGAATTTTCTGAAAATGAATCATGTGGAAGAAAGATTATAGATGTTGAATTAAATGGTATGAGTCATGATGTTGAACCTTTATTTGATAATGAAAGAAGATTCTTTGTAAGACAAGCAATGTTTGATAGAAATGCTGTTGTATTAAAAGATTTCAAGTCAGAAAATGTTGCTTTAAAATGTTTAAATCATAATAAATCTATCGTATTCCATATGAAAAACTTCAATCATTTAGGATTATGGACAGCTAAACATGCAGGTGGATTACTTGCAATTGAACCATGGGTTGGACATACTGATTATGTTGATTTTAAAGGTGAGTTCTCTGAAAAAGAAGGTGTTGTTGATTTAAATGTTAATGACGTATTTGAATGTGAATTTGCTGTAGAAATCAATCAATAGTTATACTTTAAATAATTTTAAATTTATACTAATATAATACTTGTGTTTATTCACAAGTATTATTTTTTTGGGGTTTATATGAGATTAGATAAGTTTTTATCACATAATGGGTTTGGTACACGAAAAGAAGTTAAATCCTTAATAAAAAAAGGGCTAGTTTCTGTTAATGGAGAAGTTATTAAAGTTGATAAATATCAACTAAATGAATTAGAAGATCAAGTTTTATGTGATGGTATCAAAATAGAATATTCAAAATATGTTTATTATTTATTAAATAAGCCTGAAAATTATGTAAGTGCTACTACAGATAATAAATATCCTACGGTTATAGAATTAATTGATGATTATTATGGAAATGATTTATTTCCAGTCGGTAGGTTAGATATAGATACTACTGGTTTATTAATTCTTACTAATGATGGCGTTTTTGCGCATAACTTATTATCTCCAAAGAAACATGTAGATAAAGAATATATCGCTTTAATTGATGATATTGTTGATCAAGATGATATTGATGCTTTTAAAAATGGTATCATTTTGGACGATTTTACTACGCATTCATCTTCTTTAAAGATATTAGAAACATACGATGATACAACACTTGTTTCTGTGACTATTGACGAAGGTAAATATCATCAAGTTAAAAGAATGTTTGAAAGTCGTCATAAACATGTATTAAAACTAAAAAGAATTAGAATGAAGAATTTATTATTAGATGATACATTAGATGAAGGCAAATATAGAAAACTAACCGAAGAAGAAATTAATGATTTAAAAGGAATATAGATATGAGACTTAGAAATAATCCAAATGCAAACAATATTTTAAATGAATGTAAATATGTGATAAATGAACCTGAATTATATAAAGGTAAATGGCTCGATGTATTTGATAATAATCATCCAATACATATTGAAATTGGTATGGGAAAAGGGGATTTTATTATAGAAAATGCTAAAAAATATTCGGATATTAATTTTATAGGTATCGAAAAATATCCAACTGTTCTTGCAAGTGCAACATCAAAATTAGATGATTTGGAATTATCTAATTTGAAATTGATTAAAGCAGATGCAATTAATTTAAAAGATATATTTGATATTCATGAAATTGATCAATTATATTTAAATTTCAGTGATGCATGGCCAAAAAATAGTCATGAAAAAAGAAGATTAACCTATAAAGATTTTATAGATGTTTATAAAGTAATT
>R03__coassemble_1578_pt1 | contig 10430 bp, 7 predicted proteins | sample R03__metabat2_low_PE_061 | metagenome-assembled genome bin R03 | reverse complement strand
AGATCATATTCCACTAGAATATTATAAAGGTGGTTGTGATAGTTATTACTTACATGATGACACAAAAGCATTATTAGAAGAATTATTATATTATTTAGATGAACATGGATTAGATGATACAATTCATTATATCAATACAGTTGTAAAGAAGAGGAAATAAATGGAACGTCTACAAAAAATAATTGCCAATAGTGGTTATACTTCAAGAAGAAAAGCAGAAGAATTAATAGCTGCAGGAAAAGTAGAAGTAAATGGTAAAATTATTACTGAACTAGGTTATAAAGCTAATACAACAGATACAATACTTGTAGAAGGAAACCTTATAGATCAAGAAAATAAAGTCTATTATGTCATAAACAAACCTAAGAAATGTATATGTACACTAGATGATGAATTTGATCGTAAGAAGGTTGTTGATTACTTAGTAGATGTCAAAGAAAGAGTCTATCCTGTAGGAAGACTTGATTATGATACGACAGGTGTCTTATTTCTAACGAATGATGGTGATTTTGCGAATCTCATGATGCATCCTTCTAGTCATTTAGAGAAAATATATGAAGCAACATTAGAAGGACTAATTGATGGTAAATCATTACATACATTAGAAAAAGGAATCTATTTAGATGGTGTAAAAACATTACCATGTAAAATAAAAGTCATCTCAAAAGATCCAGTACATAAATCAAGTATTATTCAAATAAAACTCGTTGAAGGAAAAAATAGACAAGTAAAGAAAATGTTTGATTATGTAGGATTCCCAGTAAAAAGACTACATAGAATTCAAATAGGATTTATTAATGTAGTAGGTATGAATGCTGGAGAATACAGAAGACTAAAACCACAAGAAATTAAAGACTTAAAAAAACTCGCTAATGAGAAAAAATCAAGAAGAGCGTAAAGCTCTTCTTTTATATTAGGTAAAAAACTACTTTTGTGCTAATATATAATCGAGGTAAATTATGCAAACTAAGAAAAAGAAAATAAAAATAAAATCATTATTAATAGTCTCAATTGTAGTGACATTAGTATTGTCTGGTACACTAGGATTTTTACTAGGAAGATTAACCACAAAACAAACAACTATGTCTACTGATGAAACTATTTATTCAAAGCTCGCAACAATCATAGAAAATCAATACTTTGATACAACAGATGATGATACTTCCTTAGAAGATCAACTATTATCTGGTATGATTTCAGGATTAAATGATCCTTATTCAACCTATATGAACAGTGCATCTTATAGTGAATTTGTATCTGGTGTTAATGGCACATTAAAAGGGGTTGGTGTTTCTTATTTAGACTATGGTATAGGCGCTATGGTGACTGAAGTATATAATGATTCTCCAGCAAGTGAAGCAGGTATATTAAAAGGCGATTTGATTACTAGCATCAATGGTACTCCTTTAAAAGATAATACAGAAAAAACAATCAAAGAATTACTTACAGAAAAAGATACAACCTATCTTACTTTCTATCGTGATGGTAAAAAGAAATCTGTAAAAGTAACACTTAAAGAAATCTCTATTTCTGTTACTTATGAAGTAAGAGATGACAAAGTAGGATATCTAAGAGTATCTACATTTGGAAGTACTACTGCAGGAAATATTGAAAAAGCATTAAAGTCATTTGAAAAAAATAATATCAAAACAATATGTCTTGATTTAAGAGGCAATGGTGGTGGGTATTTAAAGACTGCTCAAGATGTTTTAAATCTATTTATTCCTACAGGTGTCACTATGTTTAAAACACAAAATAAGAGTGGTAAAACAGACTATAAATCAGATTCGAATACAAAGTATACCTTTGATCAAGGATTCGTCTTAGTAGACAACCAAACAGCAAGTGCTTCTGAAATTGTGACAGCATCACTTTCTGAAATATTAAACTATCAAGTTATTGGTGAAAAAACATATGGTAAAGGCATCGTACAAACTGAAATACCTTTATCATCTACTCAAACCATTAAATTAACGACATGTAAATGGTTAACACCTAATGGTAATTATATTCAAGATGAAGGTATTACACCTCATTATGAAGTATCTAATACTACATTATATGATTATACGTTTGATGTATTAGATGACCCATTAGAATATGATCAAGTAGATGGGTATGTGATCTATATGCAAAAAGCATTAAAAGCACTCAATTATAAAGTAGATCGAACAGATGGCTATTTTTCTAATAAAACCGCTACTGCTTTAAAACAATTTCAAATTGACAATAATTTAAAGATGAATGGTAGATTAGATAATCAAGATGCTATTATTCTATTCTCTAAACTTGGTACATATTATAGTAATACAGATAAAGTTTATACAAAGATGAAGGAACTTGTGAAATAATGGAACATTTTAAACTCGTTTCACCTTATTCTCCAATGGGAGATCAACCAGCCGCAATAAAACAACTTGTTGAGGGAATCAATAATCACTTACCTCAACAAGTCTTATTAGGTGGTACAGGGACAGGAAAAACATTCACAGTCGCTAATGTGATTGAACAAGTGAATAAACCGACACTTGTATTAGCACATAATAAAACACTCGCAGGACAATTATATTCTGAATTAAAGGAATTCTTTCCGGAAAACAGAGTTGAATATTTTGTATCTAACTTCGATTTCTATCAACCAGAAGCTTATATTCCTGCAAGTGATACATATATTGATAAAAACTCAATGACTAACTATGAAATAGAAATGTTGAGATCAAGTGCTATGAATTCTTTGCTTGAAAGAAGAGATGTCATCGTTGTAGCATCAGTCGCTAGTATTTATGGACTTGGTTCACCTACACAATATCAAGAAATGATCTTTTCAATAAGAGTAGGTGAAGAAATAGATAGACAAGAGTTACTCACATTTCTTGTGGATAGACAATATACAAGAAATGATATGGATCAGGTAAAAGGGACATTTAGAGTAAGAGGGGATGTCATAGAGATCGCCCCTGGACATACAGCATCTTATATCATTCGTATTGAATTATTTGGTGATGAAGTAGAACGTATTACAGAAGTAGATCCTTTAACTGGTGAGATACTTTCTTCATATAATCAATACACTATCTATCCAGCTAGTGGTTATGTGACAAGACACGATCAAATGTTAAAAGCGTGTGATACGATTGAAAAAGAATTAAAAGAGCGTTTATCTTTTTATGAACAAGAACATAAACCACTTGAATATGAAAGATTAGATACGCGTACGCGTCACGATGTCGAAATGCTTAGAGAAGTAGGTATTTGTCCTGGGATAGAAAACTATGCAAGACATATTGATGGTAGAGCTGAAGGACAAAGGCCCTATTGTTTAATTGATTATTTTCCTAAAGATTTCTTACTAGTTGTTGATGAATCACATGTCATGTTGCCTCAAATAAGAGGTATGTATAATGGGGATCGTAGTAGAAAAGAAACACTTGTAGAATATGGTTTTAGATTGCCTAGTGCATTAGATAATAGACCATTAAGATTCGAAGAATTCGAATCATTAATACCTACCGCAATCTATGTATCCGCAACGCCTGGCGATTATGAACTAGAAGCTACGCATGGTGTTGTTTCCCAACAAATCATACGTCCTACTGGACTATTGGATCCTATCATTGAAGTAAGACCAATACATAATCAAATAGATGATATTATTTCGGAAATACAAGATTGTATTGATAAAAATGAAAGAGTGTTAATCACAACACTCACAAAAAGAATGGCCGAAGATTTAACCACCTTCCTAAAAGAAAATGGTTTAAAAGTAACCTACCTTCATTCGGACACCAAAACTTTAGAACGTACAGAAATATTAAGAGATTTACGTCTAGGAAAATATGATGTACTTGTAGGAATTAACTTACTAAGAGAAGGACTTGATTTACCGGAAGTATCACTTGTTTGTATACTTGATGCAGATAAAGAAGGTTTTCTAAGAAGTGAAAGAAGTTTAATTCAAACAATTGGTAGAGCCGCAAGAAATGAACATGGTAAAGTCATTATGTACGCAGATAATATGACAGATTCCATGAATAAAGCAATAGAAGAAACAAACAGAAGAAGAGAAATCCAAAAACAATATAATTTAGATCACAATATCACACCTCATACAATAAAAAAAGAAATAAGAGATGTTATACATGGTAAAGAAACACTTGATTTAACAAGTGAAATTGTGAAAAAAGGCGCTAAAGCAACTAAGAAGTCTAAGAAACAATTAATTTCGGAACTTGAAAAACAAATGAAGGATGCCGCAAAAATATTAGACTTTGAACGTGCTATGGAATTAAGAGATATCATATCAGAATTAAGGGAAGATTAAATGATTAAAGTAGACACAACCGCACAACTTATATTCGATGAATTAATTGATTTAGGTGCATCCGTATACTTAGTTGGCGGATGTGTACGTGATCATTTATTAAATATTGATTGTAAAGATATTGATGTAGAAGTATATCATATTGACTACGATCAACTTGTAGAAGTGTTATCTCACTATGGTAAAGTAAAAACCTATGGTCATTTTGCGATTAGTAGTATAAATACACTTAGTAATTATGACTTTGCGTTACCTAGAAAAGAATATAAAAACGGAGATAAGCATACAGATTTTAATGTAGATATTGATCCAAACTTATCACTAGATGAAGCAACACGCAGAAGAGATTTAACTGTCAATGCGCTCATGTATGATGTTAAAACAAAAGAAATTATAGACTTGCATGAAGGCATGAATGATTTAAAAAACAAGATACTTCGTTGTGTTGATAGTAGTACATTTGTGGAAGATCCACTAAGAGTCTATCGCTTAGCTTCATTTATATCACGTTTCTCATTTGATGTAGATGATGAAACAAAAAAGTTATGCATTCAAATGGTAGAAAGCCACATGTTGGAATACTTATCTGTTGAAAGAGTCGAAGAAGAATATAATAAAATACTCATGTCCGATAATCCTGCATTAGGTTTTATGTTTTTAGAATCAATAGGGGCATTACCTTCTTATTTACATAATCTCTCTTTAACACATCAAAGACCAGATTATCATCCAGAAGGCAATGTATTCATTCATACGATGATGGTATTATCTGTTGCCTCTCAAGTAAAACAATATACAAGTAATCCAAGCGCATTCATGTGGGCATGTTTACTACATGATATAGGGAAGCCTATTGTAAGTGATGGCTATCATGCAAAAGGACATGAAAAAGCAGGGGCAACTCTTTTTGAAAAAGAAGTCAACATGCCCCTCAATAAAAAGAAAAGAAAATATATTCAAAATTTAATTGAATATCATATGGCACTCATGTATCTAAGAAAACAAGAAGATCCTAAGTATGCTTATTATTTATTACTTAGAGAATTAAATGAAACACCAGTAGAAGATTTATTGTTGATGACTGAATGTGATAAATTAGGTAGAGGTCACTTTAGAAGTGATGAATGGTTAGATTTCTATTCTTGGATTACCACATTGATGAATCAATGTGGCACTTCACCACTTAAACCTTATATCATGGGAAGACACTTAGAAAAATATGATATTCAAAAAGAAGAATATACAGATTTATTAGAGAAATACTATTTAATGCAATGTAAAGGAAATAGTAAAGAAGAATTATTAAGGAAGTTAGAAGAAACATATGATAAGTAATGAAATAGTTGTAAAAGGGGCAAGAGTTAATAACTTAAAAAATATAGATATCACAATCCCTAAAAATCAGTTAGTTATTTTGACTGGTCTTTCAGGAAGCGGGAAGACATCTTTAGCGTTTGATACAATCTATGCTGAAGGACAAAGAAGATATGTAGAATCATTATCTTCTTATGCAAGAATGTTTTTAGGAGGGGTAGAGAAACCGGATGTAGATTCTATTGAAGGATTATCACCATCCATTGCGATTGATCAAAAAACAACTTCTAATAACCCAAGATCAACGGTAGGAACAGTAACAGAAATCTATGACTATTTAAGATTATTATATGCACGTATTGGTCATGCCTATTGTCCAAATCATCATATTCGTATCGAAGCACAAACCATTAAACAAATGATAAATATCATCGATACATATGATGATCGTACAAAACTTCAAATATTAGCTAGAATATCTAAAAATCAAAAGGGAACGCATAAAGATCTTTTTGAAAAATTAAGAAAAGATGGCTTTGTGAGAGTTAAAGTTGATGGAGAGACGAGATTATTAGAAGAAGATATTATCTTAGAAAAAAATAATAAACATAATATTGATGTTATTGTAGATAGAATTATTAAAAAAGAGGGTTATCAATCTCGACTTACGGATTCAATAGAGACTGCACTTAATTTAACAGGTGGAGAAGTGATTGTAGAAAATCTAGATAAAAAAGAAGAACGTTTATTTAGTGCTAATCAAGCTTGTCCTGAATGTGGTTTCTCAGTTCCTAAATTAGAACCTAGATTATTTTCTTTCAATAATCCATTAGGTGCATGTCCGGACTGTAAGGGAATCGGTGTAAAGAATAAAGTAGATGAAAACTTAATGGTACCGGATTGGGATTTAAGTATTAATCAAGGGGGTATTCGTTATTTTAAAACATCTGTAGGTACAGATCGTATTGAATGGCAAAGGTTCTTAAAACTTTGTGAATACTACAAAATAGATTTAGATAAACCATTAAAAGATTTTACTAAAAAAGAAAAAGATATTATCTTCATTGGAAGCAATAAACCTATTACTTATGAAATTGAATCTTCAAGTGGTAATGTGAATCGTCAAACAAAACATATAGAAGGGGTTATCTCATTAGTTAATAGAAGATTTGAAGAAACAACTTCTAAATGGTCAAAAGAATGGTATCAATCATTTATGGCTGAACATACATGTACAACATGTAATGGTAACAGATTAAATGATCAAGTGTTATCTGTAAAAGTAGAAGGTAAATCCATTACTGAATTTACAGATATGTCAGTCATTCAAGCTTTAAAATTTGTAGAAACATTAGAAAGTAACTTATCAGACTATGAATTAAAAGTCGCAAAACTTATATTAAAAGAAATTAAAGATCGTTTATCTTTCTTAAATAATGTTGGATTAGGCTACTTAACTCTTTCAAGACGTGCTGGTGGTTTATCTGGTGGAGAAGCACAACGTATACGACTTGCGACACAAATCGGTAGTCGTTTAACAGGCGTTCTATATGTTTTAGATGAACCTTCTATTGGTCTTCATCAAAGAGATAATGAAAAACTCATTCAAACATTAAAAGATATGCGTGATTTAGGAAACTCAGTCATCGTTGTAGAACACGATGAAGATACGATGAGAGCTTCGGATTATATTGTGGACATTGGACCTAGAGCGGGTGTTCATGGTGGTGAAGTTGTTGAAGCTGGAACGGTTGAAAAAATTATTAGTAATCCTAATTCAATTACTGGAAAATATTTATCTGGAGAATATTACATTCCTATTCCTAAAAATAGAAGAAAAGGAAATGGATTATCGTTAACTGTTAAAGGTGCTACTGAACATAACTTAAAAAATATTGATGTCAAGTTCCCATTAGGTAAATTTATTGTCGTAACAGGTGTCAGTGGTAGTGGGAAATCAACATTAGTAAATGATATCTTATGTAATGGTTTAAGAGAAAAAATATATAAGTCAAAAGTGACAGTTGGTGCACATAAAAAAATACTAGGTATTGAAAATATAGATAAAGTCATTGAAGTATCACAAGATCCTATTGGTAGAACACCTAGATCAAATCCTGTAACCTATACAGGTGTATTTGATGATATTAGAGACTTATTCACAAAAACTCCTGAAGCAAAAATTAGAGGATATGATAAAGGAAGATTCTCATTTAATGTAAAAGGTGGTAGATGTGAAGCCTGTCAAGGCGATGGTGTAAAACGTATCTCTATGCATTTTTTACCAGATGTCTATGTACCATGTGAAGAATGTAATGGAAAAAGATATAATGATGAAACATTACAAGTGACCTATAAAGGAAAAAATATCTACGAAGTATTAGAAATGACAATAGAAGATTCTGTTAAATTCTTTGAAAACTTACCTAAGATTTCTTCTAAACTTAAAATGATTGAAGAAGTAGGATTAGGATATGTGAAACTAGGTCAAGCTGCCACAACATTGTCTGGTGGTGAAGCACAAAGAGTAAAATTAGCGAGTGAACTTCAAAAGAAACCAACAGGTAAAACACTTTATATATTAGATGAACCAACTACAGGGCTTCATTCTCATGACGTCGCAAGACTTATTAAAACGCTTAATAGAATTGTAGACGCTGGTGATACAGTTCTTGTGATTGAACATAATTTAGATGTCATAAAGGTTGCGGATCATATTATTGATTTAGGACCTGAAGGTGGCGATGAAGGTGGTACTGTTTTAGCGACAGGTACCCCTGAAGAAATCGTTAAAGTAAATGAAAGTTATACAGGACGTTTCTTAAAAGAAATGTTAGAAAGGGGGCATTATGAATAAATCTGTACAAATATCAGAATTATTTCTAGAACCTGATTATAAGCTTGTTACTGGAGATAAGAAATCATTAAATAGAAGAATATATGTACCTGAAATTTCTAGACCTGGTCTAGAATTAGCAGGATTCTTTAAACATACTGACTTTAGAAGAGTCATCTTATTTGGTGAAAAAGAAATTTCGTTTATTGATCAAATGGATCCTGAATTTAGAGAAGCAGTATTTTCTAATATGATTAATGATGAAACACCTTGTGCCATCATCGCAAAAGGATATCCATGTCCTGATCAGTTAATGGAAATTGCGAAAAAAAGAAACTTCCCAATCTTTACTACAACGCTTCCAACAGGAAGAGTGAACGTATCGATTACTAGAGAATTAGATGAACGTTTAGCAGAAGAAACATTAATGCATGGTGTATTTATGTCCATCTATGGTAAAGGCGTTATTCTTAGAGGAAGTAGTGGTATAGGTAAATCAGAAATTGCCTTAGAATTAATTAAAAGAGGACATAGTATTGTTGCGGATGATGCTATAGAACTCTATCATGTGGGTCATAGAATTATCGGTAAAGCACCTAAAGTATTAGAGAGTGTCTTAGAAATAAGAGGGGTTGGTGTTATCGATGTATCTAAAATGTTTGGGGTATCCTCAGTATTAGAGAAAGATGAAGTATCCATGATCATCCAACTTGAAAAGTGGATTCCATCCACTGAATATATTCGTATAGGTGTTGAAGAAGAAAACTTATATGAAAATATTATGGGTGTAAATATTCCAAAAACAGTAGTACCAGTCAATGGTGGTAGATCTATGGCAGCTATTATAGAAACTGCTGTTATGAATATGCAGTTAAAAGACTTAGGATATGATTCTAATAAAGAATTTGTGAATAGAATATTAGATAACATTAAGAAAAAGGACGATTCTTTAAATGACGAATAATTCATTTTCAATATTGATTTCTATTGGTGGTTTTACCATTACAAAATATGCAGTATGTATATTATTTGGTGCGTGTTTAGCTTATTTACATGGATGTTATCAATTTAAAAAGATGGGTCTAGACGAACACATATTATCGGATTATTTCTTATATGTATTACTTATAGGAATATTAGGGGCAAGAATTTGGTATGTACTTATGTCACTTGATTATTACGCCTATCATTTATCTGAAGTTGTCGCTATCTGGCAAGGTGGTCTTGCAATACAAGGCGGTTTGTTTGCAGGATTATTATTTTCGTATTATTTCTTTAAAAAGAAAAATATTTCTTTTTTAGATGCAGGTGATGCGATTATGCCAGGGGTATTAATCGCTCAAGCATGTGGCAGATGGGGAAATTTCTTTAATCATGAAGCTTATGGCAGTGAAGTAACACTGGCATTCCTTCAAAAACTACATTTACCTCAATTTATCATTGAGCATATGTATATTAATGGTGCCTATCATCATCCTACATTCTTATATGAATCACTAGGAAATATCATTGTATTTCTAGTTATTACTTTTATTATAAGAAAATATATAAAAATACAAGGTATTCCATTTGCATGTTACTTTATAGGCTATGGGATCGTAAGATTTCCAGTAGAAGCATTAAGAACAGATTCATTAATGTTTATGGGATTAAAAATGGCACAAGTCATTAGTATATTATTTATAATTGTAGGAATCGTTATGATTATCTTATGTGTAAGGAGAAATAAAAATGCCATATATCAAAATTAATACAAATAAATCACTTACTAATAAAGAAGAAATAAAATCTATGTGTGGTAATATCATTGAATTAATACCAGGAAAAAGTGAAAACTGGTTAATGGTTCAAATTAATGATCAACAAGATTTATATTTCAAAGGTCAGTCAATAGATTGTATCAAAGTAGATATACAAGTTTATCGGAGTGTATCACTAGATATACAAACAAACTTCATT
>R03__coassemble_1518_pt1 | contig 10722 bp, 12 predicted proteins | sample R03__metabat2_low_PE_061 | metagenome-assembled genome bin R03 | reverse complement strand
AAAATAAATCCTACTATTATATATATTCTCCAAAAGTCGTCATTTTTCTCAAAAAGATTTAAAAAAGTTAAAAAATATTAAATTTAAGAAATTTTTAAGAATATGAGTATATGATTTAATTGTAAAAAAGATAAGGAGGACATAAATATGAAAAGAAAAACTAAAAATTTAATTTGTGGTTTATTTATAGCAGCAGGCATTGCAGGTACGACTACAACAATCTATTTAACTAAATCTAGTAGTTCTGTACCTCAAATGATGTCTATTCAACAATCAGATGGAAATAGTCAAATGACACCTCCATCTAATGATAGTAGTTCTTCAAGTGATAGTAGTACATCCACTACGCCACCAGAAATATCAAGTGGTGATCAAGATGCTTCTTCATCTAATGATTCACAAACACCACCTGAATTACCTAGTGGTGATGGTTCACAAGATACAAGTAGTACAACACCACCTGAAAAACCAAATGGTGATACTGATTCAAATATGCCATCTACATCTTTAAACGATGACATGAAGACAACAGATTCTCCGCAACAAAGTATGAATCAAGATATGATGAACAATCAAAGTAATTCATCTTCTAAATTAAAAACTATTTTAACTTATGCTGCATATATCGTAAGTGGATTATTAATTTCTTTAACAGTTATTTACTTGATTATGTCTAAAGGTAATCTTTATACATTTAAAGAAACATTTAGAAGTGTTGATAAAATATTAATTTGTATATTATCAAGTGTATTACTTACTGCTGGTATTACAGTGGGTGATCATTTTATCTCGAAAAGATTATCTAGTACATCCTCTCAACCATCAGAGATGACACAATCACAAGGTGAAGATGTGACATACAACGCAGCGAATTCAATTACTCAAGATACAGAAAAAAGTGATCAAAGTTATGTAAGCACAACGGCTGATGAGAATGCATTAAGCGTAAGTGGGAACGTCAATGTAACACTCAGTAATATTACTGTAGATAAATCTGGAGATAGCGATTCTGGAGATAATACAAATTTCTATGGAATTAACTCGGGTATTATCGCTAAAGATGGTGCTAATTTAACGATTAAAAACGCAACTATTACAACAACTGCCAATGGTGCTAATGGTGTATTTAGTTATGGTGGTAGTGCTACTACTAATAACACTAGTAGTGATGGTACAACCATCAATATAAGTGATTCAACTATCACTACTACAGGTGATAATGCTGGTGGGATTATGACAACAGGTGGCGGGACGACAAACGCTACTAACCTAACAATTAAGACAAGTGGTACTTCTAGTGCTGCGATAAGATCAGACCGTGGTGGCGGTACAGTCACTGTCAATAAAGGAAACTATACGACAACAGGTACAGGTTCACCAACCATCTATTCTACTGCAGATATTACAGTTAGTAACGCAACACTCACTGCAACTAGTAGTGAAGGGGTTGTTATAGAAGGAGCTAACTCAGTTACTTTAAAGAATTGTGTATTAAACGATACAAATAAAAAATTAAACGGACAATCAACAACTTATAAGAATATCTTCTTGTATCAATCAGTTTCAGGTGATGCAAGTGTTGGAACAAGTTCCTTTACAGCTTCTAACTGTGATATTACTACTAATAAAGGTGATACATTCTATATCACAAATACAACTGCAGTAATCACGTTAGAAAACAATGAAATAAAAAACAATGATAGTACAGGTAATTTCTTAAGAGCACAAGCAGACTCTTGGGGAAATAGCGGAAGTAACGGTGGCATAGTGACACTTACTGCGACTAACCAAACTATGGAAGGTGATATTGTGATTGATAACATTTCTACTTTAGATATGACAATGAAGAAATCTCAATATACAGGTACAATCAACGGTGACAATACTGCTAAAAGTATTACGCTTACTTTAGATAAGAATTCGACTATTACATTAACAGGTGATAGTTATGTCACTAGTTTAGAAGATGCAGATGCAACATATAGTAATATTAATTTCAATGGCTATACACTTTATGTCAATGGTACTGCAATTAATTAACATTTATTAAATATATTTATTGACCCTAACGTTACGTTAGGGTTTAATATAATATGCGTAAAGGAGGGTTCTATACATGAAAGGAATCGTATTAGCTGGAGGAAGTGGTACTAGATTATACCCACTTACTCGTGTAACAAGTAAACAATTATTACCAATTTATGACAAACCTATGATTTATTATCCACTTAGCATTTTAATGCAAGCTGGTATTAAAGAAATCTTAATCATCTCTACACCAGATGATACACCAAGATTTGAAGAATTATTAGGGGATGGAAGTCAATTTGGTATTTCATTATCTTATAAGGTACAACCTTCTCCTGATGGTTTAGCACAAGCATTCTTATTAGGTGAAGAATTTATTAATGGCGATAGTTGTGCCATGATCTTAGGAGATAACATCTTCCATGGACATGGTTTAACTAAGAGACTAAAAAAAGCAGCATCTAAAAAGGAAGGTGCTACAGTATTTGGATATTATGTAGATGATCCAGAAAGATTTGGTATTGTAGAATTTGATGAAAATAAAAATGCTATTTCTATCGAAGAAAAACCTGCACATCCAAAGAGTAATTATGCAGTAACTGGATTGTATTTTTATGATGAACATGTTGTAGAATACGCAAAACAAGTAAAACCTTCTGCAAGAGGAGAACTTGAAATTACAGACTTAAATAAGATTTACTTAGAAAAAGGAAACTTAGATGTTGAATTATTAGGTCAAGGTTTTACTTGGCTTGATACAGGAACACATGAATCTTTAGTAGATGCTACAAACTTTGTGAAAACTGTAGAAACACATTCTAATAGAAAAATCGCATGTCTAGAAGAAATCTCATATATTAATGGATGGATTTCTAAGGACACATTAGAAGAAGCGGTGGAATTATATTCTAAAAACCAATATGGTGCATACTTAAGAGATGTACTAGAAGGGAAGTATATTGACTAATGAAAGCAATTGAAACTAAAATCCCAGGTGTTTTAATTATTGAAACAGATGTATTTGGGGATCATAGAGGATACTTCACAGAAACCTACAATAAACCTAAATATGAAGCAATTGGAATTACAACTGAATTTGTGCAAGACAATATGTCATTTAGTGCACAAAAAGGAACATTAAGAGGACTTCATTGGCAAAATCCTCCTTATGCACAAGCGAAACTTGTTTCTTGTACAAAAGGAAAAGTTATTGATGTTGCGGTAGATATCAGAAAAGGTTCTCCAACTTATGGAGAATGGGTATCTGTTGAATTAACAGAAGAAAACCATAGACAATTTTATATTCCTAGAGGATTTGCTCATGGTTTCTTAACAATCTCAGATGATGTTGAATTCAGATATAAAGTAGATAATGTCTATAATAAAGAATCTGAAGGTGGTATGCGCTATGATGATCCTACTGCAAGTGTTGATTGGGGATCATTATTAAATGGGATTACACCTGTATTATCTGAAAAAGATGAAACAGGACCAGTATTAGAAGATAGTAATAATCAATTTGAATACGGAAAGAATTGTTAGAAGGAGAGAAAGAAATATGAAAATTTTAGTAACAGGTGGTGCAGGTTTCATTGGTGGAAACTTTGTACATTATATGGTTAATAAATATCCAGAAGATATGATTGTAAACTTAGATAAGTTAACTTATGCAGGGAACTTAGAAACTTGCAAACCAGTAGAAGATAAACCTAACTACAAGTTTGTAAAAGGAGATATTGCGGATAGAGAATTTATCTATAAATTATTTGAAGATGAAAAGTTTGATGTTGTTATTAACTTTGCGGCAGAATCTCATGTAGATAGATCTATTGAAGATCCAGAAATCTTTGTAAAGACAAACGTCATGGGAACAACAGTATTACTAGATGCATGTGTTAAATATGGTATTAAGAGATATCATCAAGTATCTACTGATGAAGTATATGGTGACTTACCATTAGATAGACCTGATCTATTCTTTACAGAAACAACACCATTACATACATCAAGTCCATATTCATCTGCAAAAGCAAGTGCTGACTTATTCGTATTAGCATATCATAGAACTTATGGACTTCCAGTCACAATTAGTAGATGTTCTAATAACTATGGGCCTTATCATTTCCCAGAAAAATTAATCCCATTAATTATTTCTAGAGCTTTAAATGATGAAAAGATTCCAGTATATGGAACTGGTGAAAACGTAAGAGACTGGTTACATGTATATGATCACTGTGTTGCGATTGATTTAATCGTAAGAAAAGGTAGAGTTGGTGAAGTTTATAATGTTGGTGGACATAATGAACGTACAAACTTAGAAGTTGTTAAAACAGTATTAAAAGCATTAGGTAAATCAGAAGATTTAATTACTTATGTTACAGATAGAAAAGGACATGATATGCGTTATGCAATCGATCCAACTAAATTAGAAACTGAACTTGGATGGAAACCTAAATATACATTTGATACAGGCATTCCAATGACAATTGATTGGTATTTAAATAATAAGGAATGGTGGGAAAACATCATTTCTGGTGAATATCAAAACTACTTTGAAAAAATGTATGTAGAAAAAGGAAGAGTTGATAAATAATGAAAGTATTCGTTACTGGTGTAGGTGGACAACTAGGCTATGATGTAATGAATGAATTAAAGAGTAGAGGGATTGAAGGAATTGGAAGCGATATCCAATTAGAAAACAATCATTATACTTCATATTATCCATTAGATATTACAGATAAAGAAGCTGTATCAACATTATTAAAACAACTACATCCTGATGTGATTGTACATTGTGCAGCTTGGACAGCAGTGGATGCTGCAGAAGATGAAGAAAACAAGGAAAAAGTAAGACTTGTCAATAGTGTTGGTACAGAAAACATTGCCTTAGTCGCAAAAGAAATCGATGCCAAAATGATTTATATTTCTACAGATTATGTTTTCAATGGAAAAGGAGACACACCTTGGCATCCAGATTGTAAAGATTATGCACCATTAAATGTATATGGTAAAACAAAGTTGGATGGAGAATTAGCTGTTTCAAATAACCTAGAAAAATACTTCATTGTACGTATTGCATGGGTATTTGGAAAGAACGGGAATAACTTCATTAAAACAATGTTAAATGTAGGAAAGAAATACGATACATTAAGAGTGGTTAATGATCAAATAGGGACACCTACTTATACATATGATTTAGCAAGATTACTTGTGGATATGGTTAACTCTGATAAGTACGGTTATTATCATGCCACAAATGAAGGTGGTTATATTTCTTGGTATGATTTTACTTTAGAAATATTTAAACAAGCTGGTTATACTAATACAGTGATTCCAGTTACAACTGAAGAATATGGTTTATCTAAAGCAGCTAGACCATTTAACTCAAGATTAGATAAATCAAAATTAGTAAAAAATGGTTTTACACCATTACCTACTTGGCAAGATGCCTTGTCTAGATATTTAAAAGAATTAGAAGATTAACTTCTAATTCTTTTTCTTATATAATAGAAATATAGGAGAAAACAAATATGAAAATGATGTTATGTTGTGGTGGTGGGTTTTCAAGCAGTTATGTCGCAACAAGAATTCAAAATGAAATTAAAGAGCGTGGTTTAGAGAATGAACATTCTATAGAATTCTTTCCTTTTAAAATGGCAATGAAAGCAGGTAAAGAAAAATTCAAAGATTATGATGTCATACTACTATGTCCGCATTTAAGACTTGAAGTAAAAGAATTAGTAGATGAGGGATATAATGAAAAGCCGCTCTATTTATTACCACCAAGAATATATGGAAATATGCAATTAGATGATATCTTGTATGATAGCGAAGATATTATAAAAATATTTAATGAAACACATACGAATCCTGTTCATTTTAAAGATGAAGACAATGTATTAAAGATCAAAAGAGCACATGCATACAGATTAGAAAATAGCGATTAATAAAATCGCTATTTTTTCATACTAATTAATAATATAAGTTGAATAGATTTTTTATATATTTTATACTAATAAAGTATTTAATATAGGATTACTATGGGCATTGCAGATATACATGGTCATTATGCGTTTGGCATAGATGATGGCGCTAAGACAATTGAAGATACCAAAAAGTTATTAAAGTATGCTAAAGAAAATGGTGTGAGTCATATCGCAATGACACCGCATATTAAGCCTGGCAAGATGGATGATGACTTTATGAGTGAGTATTATAAAGCTATGAAAGAAACATCTCAAATTGCCAAAGATTATGGTATACAAGCACTTGTAGGCAGTGAACTATTATTAAATGATCTCACATATGATTATTTAAAGAATAAACAGTTTTATTCTTTAAATAATACCAAGTATCTACTTGTGGAATGTGATATCAATAAAGACTTTGAAGATACAAAACAATTCTATTTGGATTTATTGTATGAAATAGAAATATCTGGATATACACCTGTTATAGCGCATGTAGAAAGATATTTTAAAGAAATAGATTTAGAAATAATAAAACATTGGATTCACTTAGGATATGTGATTCAAATGAATATACAATCCTTATATGATGGTAGTGCAAGTGAAAAGAAAAACGCTATAACATTATTAAAACACGGCTATGTACATATACTCGCAAGTGATAGCCATTCTGTTAATAACTTTAGAAAACCATCGTTTAATAAAGGAATCAAAGAGTTAAGCAAATATTGTAGTAAAGAAGAGATCAAAACTTTACTAAAAGAGAACCCAATACATATATTAAAGGGTGAAAAAGTGAAGTCATTAGTAAAAGGAGGAAACTCATAAATGAATGAAGAAATGTCAAAAAACATCATCATGGAAGATGAAGATGAAATTGATATATTTCAATTATTATTCAAAATAAAAACACAATGGTACATTGTGGTGATTGGATTACTGCTTGGATGTATTGTTGGTGTTCTATATAACACATTTATGATTACACCAATGTATTCTTCTTCTACAATGATTTACATGAGAACAGGTAATAAAACAATTTCTGTCAGCGATTTAAGTTTATCTGAATCTTTAAATAGTGACTATCAAGTTATCTTTACTAGTAGACCTAACTTAGAGAGCGTTATTGAAGATTTAAATTTAGACTATACACCATCACAACTTGCTTCATATATTAGTGTTTCAGCATTAGATGATACTCGTATCATTAAAATCACTGCAACAAATGAAGATCCATATTTAGCTAAAGATATCGCAAATAGTTTAGCAACATATGGTGTTGAAATGGTAAAAGAAGTCGATTCTCAAGCACCATATGTTATAGAAACAGCCATTGCTTCAACAAGTTCTATAAGCGATAGCTTAATTAAAACAACTGGCATTTGTGGTGCTGTTGGTGCAGTGCTTGGAGCAGGTATTATCGTACTATTCTTCTTCTTAAATGATACAATTGAATCTGCAGATGACCTAGAAAAGAACTTCCATCTTCCAGTATTATCAATTGTTACAGAAGATAAGATGTATGACTATAGTAAACGTTCGTTATTGGATTCATCTAGTGATAAGAAAAAACATCATAAACATAAACATCATAAAAAGAAAAAGTAAGGAGGTAATTTAAATGGATGACGTAAGAATTGAAATACCAGCTAATAGATTACTTTCAAACGAATCTTTTAGAACATTACGTACAAACTTATTGTATTCATCAAATACAAAATGTGTCACTGTTACATCAAGTTCTCCTGATGAAGGTAAGACAATTATTTCATTTAACTTAGCTTTATCATTCGCACAACTTGGTAAGAAGACATTATTAATAGATGCAGACTTAAAACGTTCATCTTTATCACAATTCTTAAATGTTTCAAGACATACAAGTGGGTTATCTGAAGTACTCACAAATCAAGCAGATTTAAGAATTATAAAGACAAATGTAGATAACTTATCTATTTTACCATCAGGTGCAATGCCAATTAACTCAACTGAGTTATTGTCATCGCAATTATTTAATCCTTTAATGGATTTACTTAAAGAATATTATGATTATATCATTATTGATACACCACCCTATTCAGTTAGTAACGATGCATTAATCGCAACTAAATCATCAGATGGTGCACTTGTTGTAGTAAGAAATCAATATACAAGAAAAAAAGAACTACAAAGAATTAAAGACAATTACGAAAGAAATAATGCTCGTTTAATAGGCTTTGTATTAAATAGAGTTAAGAAGAATCAAATCGATTATAGTAACTATGAGTACTACAAGAACTACTACTATTACTACTAGAAAAAAGAAAATATATTTAATGATCATTCTTATATTATCTATTATCTTAGCAACATGTTTTTTTGTCTTTCAAAAAGACAAAGTTAATGTGGTGAATGATAAGGAGAGTGATTATCATACTTACACTTATCAAGGGAAAACATACCGCTATAATGCGGATATAGTTTCCCTTCTATTTTTAGGGATAGATACAACAGATACAAGTGAAAATCAAGGACAATCCGATGCGATAGAACTTGTATTGTTGGATCGAGAAAACGAAACAATTAAATTACTTACTATTCCTAGAGATACAATGACAGATATTAAAACATATGACTATTCAGGAAAATTATTAGGTTGGAGTAACGATCATATAACACTTGCATATGCATATGGAACAGATAGTGCAAGTGGATGTATGAATAGTGCAGATGCTATTAGCCGTATGTTGAATAACGTACCAGTGAACTATTATAGTGCGATGAATTTATCTGATTTAAAAGAGTTTCAATCTATCGTAGGAGAGCTAGAAGTCGTTGTTCCAAATGATTCTGCTTCAGCAATCAATCCCTCTTGGACAACTGGTTCAACTATTACTATTAATGAAGATAATGTAGAAAGTTATGTAAGAAAAAGAGATACTGATGAAGACTTCAGTGCTTATGATCGTGTAGAAAGACAAGAAAGTTATTTAAAGGCTTATATAGCAAAATTAAAAGAAATCTTAAATAGTGACTTTGATAACGCAATAGATTCTTTAGAAAAACTATTTTCTGGATTATATACAAATATTTCTACAATGGACTTAATCGATTATGCAAATATGTTGATATCATACCAATTTGACACAAATACGGATATTTTCCACATTCCTGGGGAAAATAAACGCGGAAAGGTGTATGATGAGTATATTATTGATAATAGTGCACTTGAGGAAATGATAGTGAAGCTATTTTATGAAGAAAGGGGAGCATAATTAATGAAAAAACTATATAAAGTATTAACATCCTCATTTTTATCTTTAATCATGTTGATGAGTTCAACTGCACCAATATTAGCAGCTGGAAGTATTAATAAACAAGACACAACAACAACTTCAGCAAAACCTATTGAAGTAGTTGTAGGGTATGGAAATGATAACAAAGGTGCTGGAACAAGTTCAGGGGTAAGTAGTAAATATTCTGGAACAATGTATTCTCAATCAGCCTTCTTTGATTCATCTAATACTTCTCCTTTTACTCTTGAATCTCAATATACTCAAGGGATGAGTGAAGATGAGGAAGATGAATATTATCAAACGATTAGCTTAGCAGTTTATGAAGATGCATCAGTAGAAATTGTTGACTCTAAATGGCAAAGAGTAGATGATCCAATTGTAAAAATCATCACCAACTTAAATGAAAGTAAAATCACTTATGTAGAAGCAATTCAAGAAACATTAGAAACTCAAAATGTTAACATGTCAGTTGATAAAATAACTTCTAATATGATTAGCAATATGTTCAAGAATTATGCAACTATTTGTGAAGAAAAGGGATTAAATCTTTCTTCTTTCTCACTAGATAATTATACAATGTTGTCTGAAGTAGAAGACTTAATTCTATATGATAGTCAAGGTAATGTTGTACATGGATCCAATATTCAAGCAACTTTATCAAATTCATTAATTAATGAAAATATTGATCCAGATCGTTTGTTTGTATTACACTACAATACAAACTTAGAATCTTGGGAATTAATTCCTACATTCAATGTAGATACTGAAAATGGTACTGCTGATTGTATATTCAACAACTTATCTCCATTTACATTCTTATATTTGAATGCAAACGAAGAAGAAACAACAACGACTACAAGTAGTGGAGATTGTTGTAATGATAAGATATGTTCTATATTAAGACATAAGTTCTGTAAGTATTTATGTATTAATGGTACATGTTGGTGTTGGGTAATCGTTGTGATTCTTGCAATCATCTTTATTCTAATTATTGTTTTATTAATTAAAGCTTACTTAGATTATAAGAAGAAAAAAGGTGATGATTCAGAAGATGATAATCAACAAGATGATCATGATGACTTCTTAATTTAGATTGATGAAATAGGTCTATTCATAGACCTATTTTTTTATACAATATAAAAAATAAATCCCCATTGGGGATTTATTCATTAACTCTAATATACTTAATATATCCTAACAACATAATTAATAATATACTTCCTGAACTTATAAAGATAAGTTCTGTAATTAATGTTGAGTTGTCACTTGTTTGAACATCTTTATCAGATGTCTTTTTAGTAGACGATGAATTTTTAGAAGTTTTAGATTTGGTTGAAGCACTTGTACCTGTATCTTTCACACTTCCACTTGTTAGATAGATACAATAAGATAAGTTATCTGCATCAATAGTAACAAGTTGTACATTCATTTTTTTAGATAATTTTTAACTCTTA
>R03__coassemble_1508_pt1 | contig 10777 bp, 7 predicted proteins | sample R03__metabat2_low_PE_061 | metagenome-assembled genome bin R03 | reverse complement strand
TTCTACACGTTTATCCGTACTCTATATATTAGATGTTTTATATGCATCTTATTTTAAGATAGATTATGATCATCATTTAAATAAGAAGTTAAACTATTATGCTTTAATTAATAATGATGAGAAATAATTCTTAAAATTAAATAATTATTTATAAAAAATATGAGAAAAATATACTTTTAAATATTGTAAAATAGTATCTTTTTCTCTTTTTTTATAAACTAAAATCAGGAGGTATCAAAATGATCAAAGCAATTATGTCAGATATAGATGGCACACTTCTTAGTAGTTATAATTGCGTAACATCTAATACAGTTAATGCTATAAAAAAGGCAAGAGAAAAAGGAATTCTATTTGGCTTATCAACTGGTAGAGATGTTAAAGGAATATTAGATTTACTTACAGGATGGGGTATTGATGGTCTTGTAGATTTAATTGTAGGAAGTGGTGGCGCAGAAATCTATGACTTTAAAACACAAGCATATCATGTACGTTATCCATTAGAGGGTAAGTTAATTAAAGAAATCATCACTCACTTTGAAGGTTTAGATTGTAACTTTGCGATAAGTGAAGATGGTATCTTTTGTACACCTAAAGATGATCGTCACATTCGTGCTCTATCTGAAGGAGATTTAGTAGACTACAAAGTAGTAGACTATGATGAATTTCTAAAAGAACCTAGAATTAAACTAATTATTGTATGTGATGAAAAAGATATGGATAAAATTGTAGAGAGAGCTTCTACGTTTAAAAGTGATCAATTTAATTCATCTTCCTTAAAAACTGCAAGCACATTATATGAATATTATGATCCTAGAGTCACAAAGTCGTCTGGCATAGAAGCAATTCTAAAACCATATAATATATCCTTAGAAGAGGTACTTGCCTTTGGTGATGCCGATAATGATTATGATATGATTAAAAATGTGGGACTGGGTGTTGTGATGGAAAACGGAAGTGAAAAGACAAAAAGTGTTGCACAATATATAACCCAAGATAATGATCATGATGGTATTGGTAATTTTATAAATCAATTAATGGAGGAAAACAAACTATGAAAGAAAAAGTAATTTTTATTGATGTAGATGGCACATTATGTGACTATGAAAACGTGATTCCAGAATCGGCTAAACAAGCAATCAAAGAAGCTAGAAAGAATGGACATAAAGTTTATATCTGTACAGGTAGATCTGAAGCTGAAATTCCAGATGAAATTTGGGATATCGGATTAGATGGTATGATTGGTGGTAATGGTAGTTATGTTTCACATGATGGTAAAGTAGTGATGCATCAATTAATCACATTAGATCAATGTAAACATATTATAAGTTGGTTAAATGAAAGAGGATTAGAATTTTATTTAGAAAGCAATAATGGATTATTTGCATCTAAAAGCTTTAATGAAGCGGGTGCACCTGTTGTATCAGAATACCAAAGAAGAAAAGGTAGAGATGCCTCTTTAACACCAAAGGAAGTATTTGTAGGCATGATTTTTGATAATAAAGAAGAAGACTTAATTAGAGATGATTTAAATAAAGTCTCTTATATCTTATCAAGCTATCAAGATTACTTAGATTCTATTGAAGAATTCCCAGATTTAAAACCTGGAACATGGGGTGGTGCAGGAGAAACAGCACTATTTGGTGACTTAGGTGTTAAGGATATTGATAAAGGCTATGCTATTGATGTGTTACTAAAACATATCGGTGCAGATCTTAAAGATACATTTGCATTTGGTGATGCAAAAGTGGATATTCCTATGTTAGAAAAATGTGAAGTAGGTGTTGCAGTCAATAGTGGTGGCGATGAAATTAAAGAAATGGCTGACTATGTGACAGATGATGTTGATCAAGATGGTATCTACAAAGCATTTGTACACTTTGGATTAATTGATAACTTCCTTAATTTATAATACAAAAAAGAAGACGTTAAGTCTTCTTTTTTTGTATTGTATTTATATTTTAAACGTATATAATATACATGAGCCAGGGGTGCTTTTAGCTGAGATGGATTTCATCCAATCCCTTATATCTGATCTAGGTAATACTAGCGTAGAGAGTGCTATATATTTTTGCATTCACTTTCCTGGCTTGGAAAGTTTTTTATTTTTTAAAGGAGGAAAAGTGTATGAATAAAAAACTAAGTGTAAAGAACATGACTTATGTTGCGATGTTTATGGCACTTACCATTGTATTAGGATATGTCAATAAGATCATACCAGAGATGCCTCAAGGTGGAACAATCTCAATTGATATTATCGTCATTTTCTTATGTAGTTATCTAATGGGATGGGAATATGGTGCTATTTGTGGGATTGGTGTATCCCTTCTACAATTTGCGTTAGGACTTGCGGTATATTATGGTCCTTGGTCAGTACTATTAGATTATGTATTACCTTTAACAGTAGTATGTGTTGCACCATTATTTAAAAACATCACTATAGGAAAGATTCAAATCTATACTGGTGTGATTGTAGGTATGATTTTAAAGTTTATCTCTCATTTCTGTAGTGGGGCATTCTTATTTGCAGCATATGCGCCAGAAGGGATGAATCCTTTAGTTTATTCATTTGTCTATAACTTTTGGTATAACTTTGCGACATTGATTTTATGTTTAATTGTTGTACCAATCTTATATGAACGATTAAAAAGATTATTTTAGACTTAACAATTCGTTAAGTCTTTTTCTTTATTTCTTATCGGCAAGAAATAATTATTTTACATAAAATTGTAAAAATTTGCCGATAATAGTATAATAGGAATATGAAAACAAAGAAGAATTATACAACAATTAATGATTTATCAAATAAATATGGGATATCTGCTAGAACGATTAGAAATTATTGTGCATCAGGAAAAATAGAAGGTTGCATAAAAAATGGGAAAACATGGCTAATACCAGAAGATGCTCATTTCCCAATGAAAAAGATCCAATCAAATGATTTATTATCAAGAATTAAATTAGAAAAGCAGTCTCATATCACAGGTGGTATCTATCATAAGATTCAAATAGAATTAACATATAATTCTAATCACATGGAAGGTAGTCGTCTTACAAGTGAAGAAACAAGATATATCTACGAAACAAATACAATCGGTCTTGATAATAAAACAATAAATGTGGATGATATCATTGAAACGGTGAATCATTTTAAATGTGTTGATTATATCATTGATCATGTGAATTATAAGTTAACTGAATCAATGATAAAACATCTTCATTATTTGTTAAAAAGTGGGACATCAGATAGTCGCAACGATTGGTTTATAGTAGGGGATTATAAAGTATTAGAAAACGAAGTGGGTGGGCAAGTGACCACTCCAGTAGAAAATGTCTCAAAAGAAATAAAATCATTATTAAAGAATTACAATAGTAAAGAGAATATTGCGTTAGAAGATATTATCGCATTTCATTATGCATTTGAAAAAATACATCCGTTTACTGATGGCAATGGTAGAGTAGGAAGACTCATTATGTTTAAGGAATGCTTAAGAAATAACATAACACCTTTTATTATTGAAGACGATATAAAGCTATATTATTATCGTGGTTTAAAAGAATGGAAAAATGAAAAAGGATACTTAATCGAAACTTGTTTGTCTTCTCAAGATAAATTCAAAACATATTTAGACTATTTTAAAATTCCATATAAAGATTAAAAGAGGGTTAAATAACCCTCTTTTAATCTAAATGATCATGATCAATATATGATGGAATACCATCTTTGTATTCTACATAAACTTCACCTTGAATTAATGGATATAAGTAATCATATAATTCTTGAGTGATATCGTTATGTGCTTTATTAATCCAGTTAACAGGGATTTTTTGTTCAAGGTTGGCGATTTCACTTACATCTTTATAATCACATTCAATTGTATATGGGTTGGTACTTGTTCTATTGAATACCATCATCACGCCTGTTGCACCACTATTGGCTGCTTTATTTGCATATTTACCAATATTGAATGATTCATCAATATCAGTTTTAGATGCGATATGACCTGCACATCTTTGTAGTACATTTAATTCAATCGATCTTACTTTACATTTAAATTCATTATAGACAAGTGATTCTAATACTTTACCAGTACCTGAATGTAATACATGTCCAAAAGCATCTTTTTTAGCATATTTACTATCATTATCTAAGAATTCTCCAGTTTCATCTCTAATTCCTTCTGATACTGCGATAATGATATTACTTTTTTTCTTAAATACTTCTCTAATATCATTTAAGAAGTTTTCTTTAATAAATGGTACTTCGGGTAGATAAATTAAATCTGGTCCTTCACTATTGTTTGTTCTAGCAAGGGCACTAGCAGCAGTTAACCATCCAGCATTTCTACCCATGATTTCAACAATAGTCACACTATCTAATTTATAGATAGATGAATCATAAGCAACTTCCAACATACTTGTCGCAACATATTTGGCTGCACTACCAAATCCTGGTGTATGATCTGTACCCATTAAGTCATTATCAATTGTTTTAGGGATACCGATGAATTTAATATCAGAATTATTGATTTTTGCATACTGTGCTAGTTTAGCGACAGTATCCATAGAATCATTACCACCAATATAATAGAAATCAGTGATTTCTAAATCATTGAAGATTTTAAATAGATTTTGATAAGTTTGTTCATCTTCTTCTATTTTAGGAAGTTTAAAACGACAACTTCCTAAATACATCGCTGGACTATTTTTTAATAGTTCAATGTTTTTAGAATCATTGAACTTTGGCATTAAATCAAAGTACTTTAATTCTAATAAACCTTTGATGCCATTAATCATGCCATAAATATGTTCATATTGTTTTGTTTCTATTGCTTCACTTATAACACCTGCAAGTGATGCATTAATTGCAGCAGTAGGGCCACCTGATTGACCGATAATACAATTTCTTTTCATAGATTAACCTCGGTAATTTAATTTCAAATGTATCTTATCATATTTTTATATATCTATAAAAGAAAATGTCTTATCAAGTGAACTTGATAAGACATTTCATTTATTTTACAGGATGCGTAAAATGATGTGGATCTTCTAACTTACCAGTTTGAATACCTGTTAAAGTATCATACAACATTTGTGAAACTTCACCAATTTCAAAATCATTTATAACCATCTTTTTCTCTTTATAACATAACTCTCCAATAGGTGTAATAACAGCTGCCGTTCCAGTACCAAAAGCTTCTTCTAAAGTACCATCTTTATGTGCTTCAATTAATTCATCAATAGATATCTTTCTTTCTTCAACGACATAACCTTTATCTTTTAAAACAGTAATCATACTGTCTCTAGTAACACCTGCTAAAATTGTACCTTCAATAGGTGGCGTTACAATTTTGCCTGCTATTTTAAACATGACATTCATAGTACCAACTTCTTCAATATATTTTCTATGTATGCCATCTAACCATAAAACTTGGTTATATCCACGAACATGTGCTTTTTCTTGCGCAATGATACTTGTGGCGTAGTTACCACCACATTTTGTGAAACCTGTCCCACCTTTCACCGCTCTTACATATTCATCTTCTACCCATATTTTAACTGGGGAGAGTCCTGTAGGGTAGTAAGACCCTACAGGAGACAATATAATACAAAATGTGTAGTGATCTGCTGCGTGTACACCAACACCATCACTTGATGCAAAGCAGAATGGTCTTATATATAATGAAGTACCTGGTAATGTAGGGATCCAATCTTGATCAACTTTTACAATTGCTTCAACGCATTCTACAAACATATCTTCTGGAATTTCTGGCATACATAAACGTTTGTTGGAATTGATCATTCTCCTTGCGTTCATTTCAGGCCTAAATAATAAAATATCACCTGACTCATTTTTGTATGCTTTTAAACCTTCGAAGGTTTCTTGTGCATAATGTAATACCATCATAGCAGGATTAAGTAACATAGGACCATAAGGGACAATTCTTTGATCATGCCATCCTTTATCTTTATCCCAATCCATTAAAAACATATGATCTGTAAAGTATTTACCAAATCCTAAATCACTTTGATTTGGTTTCTCTTTTAGTTCTTTTCTTTTCTCTATTTTAATATCCATAAACAATCCCCCTCAATGAATATATTATCATTGTAATACTTTTTTATCACTGTGACAAATATTTTTCACATCTTATTATTTTTTATATTCAATTGACTATAAAAGTGCTATATTACTATATAAGTAGGAGGTACTTATAATGATAAAAATTGCAGTATATGGTTGTCGTACATTTGATGAAGAACCTATATTTGACAAATATGCAAAAGAGTTAGGTATAGAACTATTAAAGATTTATGAACCTTTAACTCTAGATACAGTGCATTTATCAAAAGGATGTTATGGCATTAGTATCTTATATACAGTTGTAGAAAGAGATGTAATGCAAGCACTTGTAAATCAAGGCATTAAGCATATGTCTTTAAGATGTATCGGTTATGATTGCGTTGATTTAGAAAGTGCTAAGGAATTAGGACTTGAAGTAAGTAATATCTCATATGACATTAGTAGTGTTGCAGAATACACTGTTATGCTTATGATGATGTCACTTAGAAAATATAAATACATTCATAAACAAGCAAATGTTAATGATTTTAGCTTACCTAACAAGATGGGTAAATCTATTCAAGGTAGTACTATAGGTGTTATAGGGACAGGTGCCATTGGCTCTAAGGTGATTAAGATCTTATCTGGATATAATTGTAAAGTACTCGCATATGATCTATATCCTAGAGATGATTTAAAAGGATATTGTGAATATGTAACACTTGATGAATTATACAAAGAAAGTGATGCGATTACTTTACATACACCTGCTACTAAAGATAACTTCCATATGATTAATAAAGAAACCATCAATAAAATGAAAGATGGGGTAGTCATTATTAACTGCGCTAGAGGTGCTTTAATTAATACACAAGATTTAATTGAAGCAGTGAAATCTAGAAAAGTATCGAATGTTGCATTAGATGCAATAGAAGATGAAATGGGATTATATTTTAATGATTTATCACATTCAGATTTAGTACATGATGATTTAAATGCATTAAGAAGTAGCGATCATATTATCGTATCACCACATATGGCATGGTATACAGATGGAGCTGTAGATGATATGGTGATCAATTCTCTAACAAGTATCATCAAATCATATAACCATGAAGAAAATAAGTATCGTTTAGTATAATAATGAAATGTTTAAAAATTAGTAAGAAAATCAAATAGATAATTCTTAAAGAAGAAACATTGTATGATATGCTTCTTCTTTTTTTTATCAAATTATTAAGACTTAATAATCATTTAAACTAGAATCTTACATACTTAAGGAGTATACTAATATCGAATGTATATGTCATACAGAATTTAATTTAGGAGGAAGAAAATATGGCAGAAAAAAAATATTTGTCTATGGATGGGAACCAAGCTGCAGCACATGTAGCTTATGCGTTCACTGAAGTAGCTAGTATCTATCCAATTACTCCTTCATCTCCAATGGCTGAACATGCTGAAGCATGGGCTGCTACTGGTATGAAGAATATCTTTGGATCACCTGTAAATGTCATTGAAATGCAATCAGAAGCTGGTGCTGCTGGTGCAGTTCATGGTGCTTTACAAGGAGGAGCTTTAGCAACAACTTTCACTGCTTCACAAGGTTTATTGTTAATGATTCCTAATATTTATAAAATCGTAGGTGAATGCTTACCAGGTGTATTCCATGTATCTGCTCGTGCATTAGCTACACGTTCATTAAATATCTTTGGTGATCACCAAGATGTTTATGCATGTCGTCAAACTGGTATTCCAATGATTTGTTCACACTCTGTACAAGAAGTTATGGACTTAGCTGGTGTTGCTCACTTAACAGCAATCAAAGCGCAAGTTCCTATGATGCATTTCTTTGATGGATTCAGAACTTCTCATGAAATTCAAAAAGTAGAAGTTATGGATTATGAAACATTAGAATCAATGTTAGATAAAGATGCATTAGCTGCATGGAAGAAAACAGCTATGAACCCTCATACTAATCCAGTTGAAAGAGGTTCTGCTGAAAACGATGATATCTACTTCCAAGGTAGAGAAGCTCAAAACAAACATTATGATGCAGTTGTTGAAGTAGCTGCTGATTACATGAAGAAGATGAGTGAAGTAACTGGTAGAGATTATGCACCATTTACTTACTATGGTGCTAAAGATGCAGATAGAGTTATCGTAGCTATGGGTTCTATTACAGAAACTATCAAAGATACAATTGATGCATTACCAAATGAAAAATTAGGTTTAATCAAAGTTCATTTATATAGACCATTTAGTGCTAAATACTTATTAAAAGTATTACCTGCTACAGCTAAGAAAGTTGCTGTATTAGATAGAACTAAAGAAATTGGTGCTACTGGTGAACCATTATACTTAGATGTAGTTGCTGCATTAAAAGATGCTGATGTTGATGTAATCGTTGGTGGACGTTATGGTTTAGGATCTAAAGATACTACTCCAGCTCAATGTAAAGCTGTTTATGATCATTTAAATAGTGCTAATCCATTCCACAACTTTACAATTGGTATCGTTGATGATGTAACTAACTTATCATTAAAAGAAGATAAAGATTTCGAAGTTAAAGGTGATTATACAGAATGTCTATTCTACGGTTTAGGATCAGATGGTACTGTATCAGCCAACAAATCTTCAATCAAAATTATCGGTGACCACACTGATTTATATTCTCAAGCATATTTTGCTTATGATAGTAAAAAAGCAGGTGGAACTACTCGTTCTAACTTAAGATTCGGTAATACACCAATCCGTGCTACTTACTATATCAACAATGCTGACTTCATCTCATGTTCAGTAGAAAACTATGTTTTAAAATTTGATATGATCAAAAACTTAAAACAAAATGGTACTTTCTTATTAAACTCTGAATTCTCTAAAGATGAAATCGCAAACTATTTACCAAATAAAGTTAAGAAACAATTAGCTCAAAAGAATGCTAAATTCTATATCATCAATGCAAACAAGATTGCTGGTGAAATTGGAATGGGTAGAAGAACTAACACTATCTTACAATCAGCATTCTTCGCATTAAATCCACAAATTCTTTCAATTGAAGAATCTGTAGAATTCATGAAACAAATGGCTAAGAAATCTTATAGTAAAAAAGGTGACGCTATTGTTCAATTAAACTACAAAGCTATTGATGCTGGTAAAGACGCTATTGAAGAAGTAGTTGTTGATCCTGCATGGGCTTCGTTAGAAGTAGTTGATACTAGAAAATTAACTGGTGATGCTCACTTTGATAACTATGTAACACCAATCAATACACTTGATGGTAATGATTTACCAGTAAGTGCATTCATGGATAAAGTTGATGGTTCAATGGAATCAGGTGTTGCTTATAAAGAAAAACGTGCAATCGCTACTATGGTTCCAAAATGGAATAAAGATGATTGTATCCAATGTAATAACTGCGTTATGGTTTGTCCACACGCAACAATTAGAGCATTCTTATTAACTGATGAAGAAGTTAAGAACGCTCCAGAAGATATCTCTAACGATGTATTAAAACCATTAGGTGTTAAAGAAGAAGGATTATCTTATAGAATCCAAGTATCTCCAGATAACTGTGTAGGATGTGGATTATGTGTTACTGAATGTATGGGTAACAAAAAAGGTAAAGCACTTGAAATGGTTAATGCATTAGAAGAATTAGATCATGCTGATTTAGCTGATTACTTATACTTAGAATCAGAATACAGAACAGCTGGATTAAATACTTCTATGGTTAAAGGTGCTGGATTCTTAAAACCTTACTTTGAAGTATCTGGTGCTTGTCCAGGATGTGGTGAAACTCCATATTATAGATTAGCTACTCAATTATTTGGTGATTCAATGATGATTGCCAACGCTACTGGATGTTCATCAATCTATACTGGTTCTGCGCCATCTACTCCAATGACTAAAGATAAGAATGGACATGGACCATCATGGGCTAACTCATTATTCGAAGACAACGCTGAATTCGGATATGGTATGAAATTAGCTGAAAACTACAAAAAAGGTCACTTATTACAAGTGATGGAAGAAAATAAAGATGCTTGTGAACCTGAATTAAAAGCTGCTATTGAAGCTTACTTCGAAGCAGAAGGTGACAGAGCTGCTGAAAAAGAACTTGCTCCTAAATTAGTTGAATTAGTAGAAAAATCATCTAATGAAGGTATCAAAGCTATCTTAGATCAACAAGGTGACTTAGTTTCTAAATCACAATGGATTGTTGGTGGAGACGGTTGGGCTTATGACATCGGTTACGGTGGATTAGATCACGTTATCGCTAACAACGAAAATGTTAATATCTTAGTATTAGACACTGAAGTATATTCAAATACTGGTGGTCAATCTTCTAAATCATCTCAAGCTGGTTCTATCGCTAAGTTCACAGCTGGTGGTAAGAAAGGTACTAAGAAAGACTTAGCTCAAATTGCAATGGCATATGGACATGTATATGTAGCTCAAGTAGCTATGGGTGCTAATCCAGCTCAAACAATTAAAGCTATGAAAGAAGCAGAAAGCTATAATGGTCCATCATTAATTATCGCTTATGCACCATGCCAAATCCATGGTATCAAAGGTGGTATGATGAACCATCAACAAGAACAAAAGAAAGCTATTGCTTGCGGATACTTTAACTTATTAAGATATGATCCAAGATTAGAAGAAGAAGGAAAGAATCCATTACAATTAGATTCTAAAGCTCCTGACTTCAGCTTA
>R03__coassemble_1506_pt1 | contig 10806 bp, 12 predicted proteins | sample R03__metabat2_low_PE_061 | metagenome-assembled genome bin R03 | reverse complement strand
GTAGTATTCGTACCAAATGAGCTTAAATGGCATTATAAATTTAAGGACATTGATAGTGAAAAGATAATGGATTTTTATCTTGATATTATCAAGGCGCTGTTTGAACTTTATCCAGGGCATAAAATTGTAATGCTTCCTCAGCTTTATTGTTCGGATATAGCAGACTACAAATATTTCTTAAAGATAAAAGAAAAAGTAAATAGCGATGATGTAGTAGTGGTAGATGAGTCCTATGATTCAGACCAACAGCAAACCATCATCTCTGGAGCAAAGTTCCTGGTAGGTGGAAGATATCATTCCATTATATTTGCTATTAATAATTGTATACCATTTGTATCTTTAACATATGAACACAAAATGTCCGGTTTATTAGAAATGCTAGGACTATCTAACTATCAGATTGATATTAATGATGTATTTAAGACAGAAGATACAAGTGAATTTATTGAAAAGATAAAGAGTATATCTAAAGAGAATAAGAATTTAGAAAAAGAAAATAAGCTTGCAAAAGATATAGTAAACGAAGCATATGAAAAAATGGTAGAAGTGATAAAGGAAAGATAGATTGATGAAGCAAGAAAACTTAAAACTAAATATTGTATTCAACATTCTATCTCAGATAGTTTTATATATCACACCACTTATTGTTGCTCCATATATATCAAGAACTTTAGGCGCAACAGGAGTAGGTGAGTATTCCTATGCTTATTCCATTCTTTACTACTTCAATATCTTTATTGTTTTTGGCTTTACTTCCTATGGAACAAAGCAAATAGCAAGGCTTAGAGATAATGCAGAGGAGAGAAATAAAACATTCTGGGGAATATTATTTTCCAGAAGCGCCATCTTTATTGTTGTTTCTATTCTCTATATTTTTATTGTTTTATCAGGTGCGTTTAAAAGAACAGCGGAGACTGCTATTTTATTAGCGCTTATACCTGCCATGTTAAGCAGTGCAATGGATATGTCTTTCTTACTTCAAGGAGTAGAAAAGTTCAGAATCATATCCATTGTTCAGGTTGTTGTAAATGTCGTATACATGGCGTGCATATTTATATTTGTTAAATCTTATGACGATTTAATACTTTATACAGTCATTAAGTCTTGCATAGGTATTGCAGTAGCAATCATACAATTTAAATTTGTATGCAAATACATATCAAAACCTGTTATAGATAAAAATCAGATAAAGATTGCATTCAGAGAATCATTTGCTTTCTTCTTACCAACAGTAATTATGTCTATCAATCCAATGCTTGATCAGACGCTGCTTGGTGCTTTAGCAGATGTAAAACAGGTTGCTTATTATGAGCAAACTTATAAGATAATTTGTTTGGTGAATATGCTAGTTGGCGCAATATCTCCTGTAATGCTATCAAGGGTAAGCTATCTATATGCATCAGGTAATATAGAAGAGTGTAAGAAAAAAATAGGCCAGGCCATGCATCTTGGTTATTTTATAATCATACCAGCAATGGTAGGACTTGTCTGTGTAGCTAAATACTTTGTACCAGCATATTTTGGAGATGACTTCATACCTGCGGTTAATGTAATGTATGTGTTAAGTGTTTCTGTGTTATTCTCTCCAATTAGTTCTATTATAATAAGCTCGTATTATTATCCTACGCATAAGGTAAGACTAGTTACAGTTTTAATGGCAATAAGTATTATTGCTAATACGATTGGCAATATATTTGCTATTAAGTATTTAGGTGCTGTAGGTGCTGCGTTGACTACGAGTACTCTAGCAATACTTGCTCATATACTATATGTTACATTCTCTTGGAAGAGTATTGATTATGTAAGTGTGTATAAGTCGGTTGGAAAAATATTGATTTCAGCAATTGTTATGGCATTAGTGATATTTACTTTTAATAAGGTGCTTAACATAAATAGTGATTTGCTTATCACGATTATTGATGTTGTCATCGGCGCAGCTACATATGGTGTATGCTGTCTGATTTTAAAAGAAGAGCTAATAAGCCAAGGATTAGCTGGAGTTAAGAAAAAGGTACAGAAGAAATAAATTAAGGGGATAAACAATGAAGCCACATTATTCTAATGAAAAAGCTGTGCAAATAGTTATAGCTTTACTTAAAAAAAATAATATAAGTCGTATTATAGTTTCTCCTGGAAGTGCCAATGATACATTTGTTTATAGTGTACAGTCGGATTCGTTTTTTACTTTATATTCCTGTGTGGACGAAAGATCTGCAGCTTATATGGCATGTGGTATTGCTGAAGAAACTAATGAACCGGTTGTTATCTCTTGTACAGGAGCTACGGCTTCAAGAAATTATATTCCTGCTTTAACAGAAGCTTTTTATAGAAAATTACCAATAATAGCAATTACTGCAACTAGACCTACAATGTATGTGGGACATAATATTGATCAATTGATGGATAGAAGTGTTTCACTAAAAGACGCAATAAAATTTAGTGTTAATCTTCCGGTTGTTAACAGTGAGGAAGAATTCTGGGATTGTGAAATAAAGATAAATGAAGCTATTTCTGAATTAACTAAAAATGGTGGAGGACCAGTTCATTTAAATCTTCCAACAAAATATGATAGAGATTATTCTTTTTCAACACTTCCTAATGTTAGGCAAATTAGACGTTATGATTATGATAGTATTTTGCCTGAACTTAACGGCAAGAAAATTGCAATATATATTGCTTCTCATAAGACAATGTCAGATAGGCTAGTAAATTTAATAGATGAATTCTGTGAGAAATATAATTCTGTAGTTTTTTGTGAGCATACAAGCGGATATGATGGGAAGTATAAAATGCCTTTTCATATAGTAGCTTCTCAGCAGGGCGTTATAAATGAATTTATTCCTGATATAGAGATAGAGCTTGGTGGCATTTCGGGAATATTTAGAATGCCGGCAAAATCTATTTGGAGAGTAGCGGAAGATGGACAAATAAGGGATCCTCAAAAGAAAATTACAAAAGTATTTTCAATGAAAGAGGAGACATTTTTTGAAAAGTACAATAGTTTAGAAGCAGAGAAAAAGGAAACAAATTATTTCAATAATTGCCAGGCCAAACTGACAAATATTAGAGCGAAAGTGCCAGAAAATTTGCCATTTTCAAATCTTTATGTGGCGTCAAAATTATCTTCTAAATTACCGGCAAACTCAGTAATGCATTTTGGTATTTTGAGTAGTTTAAGATGCTGGAACTATTTTCAGTTAGACTCTAGCATTAAATGTTATTCAAATATTGGAGGATATGGAATAGATGGGTGTATTTCCTCCTTAATTGGAGCTTCTCTAATACATCCTGATAAACTTTACTTTGGTTCATTTGGTGATTTAGCGTTTTTCTATGATATGAATTCTTTGGGAAATAGGCATATTGGTAATAACTTAAGAATTTTATTAATTAATAATGGCATGGGCGGAGAATTTAAAAATTATTTCAGTGCTGCTAATGATTTTGGAGATGAATCCAGTCCATATATTTGCGCAGAAGGACATTATGGCAACAAGTCTAAACAGCTTCTTAAACATTATGTAGAAGATTTAGGATTTGAATATATTTCTGCATCTAATAAGGAAGAATTTGATAATGAGTATATGCATTTCGTTTCGCCTGAATTAATGGAAAAGCCGATACTTTTTGAGGTATTTACCGATGCGCTCGTAGACTCAGACGCACTTAAGATTATTAATAACATAGAAGTATCTGCCAGTAATGGAATGAAAAATATGATTAAAAACATTATCGGAACAAACAATGTTAATAAAATAAAAAAGGCTATAAAATGAGTAATAGAAGAAATTCGTCGATAGAATTATTGAGAATAATAGCCATGCTTATGATTATTCTTGGTCATCTTGCAGGACATGGTGTTCTTCAAATGGCACAAGAAAACGTAGGTTCTCTATGGATCGGGGGGGGGTTACTAAACAAGCTGTTTAGCATATTTTTACTTCCTGGTGGTCGAATTGGGGTAGGAATATTTTTCCTTATTACTGGTTATTTTCAAATAGAAAAAAATGATGCTAAAATTTTAAAGGTTGTTTCTGTCACCTTATTTTATGGCTTTTTTATTGGCATAGTAGGAATTATAGTTGGCGGTATATCTTTAGGATCAATTGTTAGAGGGCTGATGCCATTATCAACAAGTACATGGTGGTATGTGTCTACTTATATTGTTCTTATGATAGCCAGCCCTTGGATTAATGGTAAGTTTAATCAACTTAATAGATCAAAAAAGATTATTACATTGATTTTATGTTGGCTTTTAGCTTATTTACTGCCATATATTTTGAGTGCAACATATTATAGCATAACGAGATGTTTGTTATTCTATCTTTTAGGAGCATATATAAAAACGGAAATTGATGTCCTGTCTCTTTCTAAGCATAAAATTTTATTTAGCGCTATATGTGTAATTTCTTGGCTTGCTTATATTCCTTGCGGCTATTACTTTTATCAATATCAGTTAAATAAAACAATCACCGGCATTATTGTTGATGGCTGCATTTATAATGGATTAATTGTTCCAATATGTTCAACTTCAATATTTTGTATTTTTGTTTGCTTAAAAGAGTTCAACAATACCGCTATAAATAAAATAGCAAGCACAACGTTCGGAATATATTTACTTCATGACAATTATTTGAGAAGTTGGCTGTGGAATTTAGTTATAAAAGTTCCACAATTATATCAAAATCCTTTGTTCCCTTTGCTTGCATTAATAATGGTAATGTTAATTTTTGTGGCATGTGGATTAATTGATGCTATTAGAAATATTTTTTTTGAAGTAATAAAAAGAAGGAGGATATTTTTTATATGGGATTAAAAAATAAGACAGGCAATTTCTTAAGAAAAATTGCAAAGATTTTAAATGAGAAAGAAATTGTTCCAATTACCCAGTATGTTGATAAGGATAATATTCTTTCAAACAAAGTTGCCTTAATTACTGGTGGCAGTGGTGGAATTGGATCTGCTGTTGCAGAGAGCTTTATTAAGTCAGGCGCTAAAGTTATTATTGCAGGAACAAATGAAGAAAAACTGAAAAATATTTGTTATAAAATCGGGGGGGTACTCTGATAAGATTAGCTATTTAGTTATTGATGTTTTGAACATCGAAGCCATACCTGATCTTGTTAGAAAAGCTGCCACATTATTTCCTGAAAACAGAATTGACATATTAGTGAATTCAGCAGGTGTTAATTCTGAAAATTCTTTTTTAGAAGTAAATGAAAAAGAATACGACAAAATAATGGATATAAATGCAAAAGGTACTTTCTTTATGAGTCAGGCGGTGGCCAAATTCATGATAGAGAATAAAATTCATGGCCATATTTTAAACATTTCGTCTTCGTCTGCTTTAAGACCTGCTTGGACGCCATATCAAATGTCGAAATGGTCGATAAGAGGTTTTACAATGGGACTCGCTGACATACTTCTACCCTATGGAATAATTGTAAATGCTATTGGACCTGGACAAACTGCAACAGAAATGTTAAACGTGAAAAAAGGTGATAGCATATATAATCCAGGTGTTGTTGCCGGAAGATATGAAATGCCAGAGGAAATTGCTCAACTTGCAACCTATATGGTAAGTGATGCAGCTAATATGGTAATTGGTGATACTTTTTATATTACAGGTGGAAGTGGAACCATTACATACCATAGATGATGATTTAAGGGCTTACTTTTATTCTCCTCATAGAACAATTTATATGGAGAGTAAATATGAGAGTCCTTATTTTTGGTGGTACTGGAGCTATGGGCAAGCCTACAGTAGACTTGTTGACTTGTGAAGGACATGAGGTTTATGTTACAACACGTAAAAATTTAATATCAGATGATAAGTATATACATTATATTTGTGGAGATGCAAAAGATATGGCTTTTGTTAAAAGCTTATTAAAAAGTCATTATGATGTTTTAATAGATTTTATGGTGTATACAACTAAAGAGTTATCTGAAAGAATAGATATTCTTTTGGATGGAGCTGACCAATATATCTTTTTGAGTTCGAGTAGAGTATACGCTGATGTGAACGGCAAAATAACAGAGTCTAGTCCTAGATTATTAGATGTTTGCGTTGATAAAGAATATATTTCAACAGATGAATATGCATTAGCTAAAGCACGAGAAGAGGATGTTATTAGGTCTACAGGGAAGAAAAATTTTACAATATTACGTCCCTATGTTACGGTGAACGATCATTGCATTAAGTTGGGAGTTTATGAAAAAGAGCATTGGTTAAGACGAGCTTTAGCCGGAAGAACAATAGTTTTTCCAAAAGATATAGCTAATTCAAAAACATGCTTAACATATGGAAATGATGTTGCTGCTTCAATAGTTGGGCTGATTCACAATGAAAAAGCATATGGAGAAGTGTTCCATGTGACAACCGATGAAGTTCACAGTTGGGATGAAATACTTAATATGTATCTAGATGCAATTGAAAAGGAAACCGGTCATAGACCGAAAGTAAAATATGCAACTAATTCTGATGGCTTACAAACTGTTTGGAATAAATGGCAAATAATCTATGATAGATTGTTTGATAGAAAATTTGATAATAGCAAAATAGAATCGGCTTGCGGAGATATTAATTATCATTCTACTTTAGAAACGATAAACCTATGTATACATGGCTTTTTGCAAAATCCAAAGTGGAATAGCATTGATGGAAAATTTGAAGCTTGGTGTGATCGCCAATGCGGCGAGTGGACTCCATTAAAAGAAATATCTGGGAAAAAGAATAAACTTATATATTTAAAATATAGAATTTTTGGTTGATTGTTTCTTCTGTTGCCGGGTGTCAATTTTGTCACTTTTAAATGTTGTCGTGCCTGTTGTCGCCGGGTGTCAATTTTGTCACTTTTAAGCGCTTGTTGTCGTGCCTGTAAAGGTGGAAAAATAGAAACTAAAATGGAGATAAGTGAGTTAGGTTTAAAGGTATGCCCCATTAAAGCGGCCCGTCGCTCTTAATTTTTCTTCTTTTCTCCTTCTCCGCCTTCTTTGGCGGTGTTTGTTTATTTTTTATTGTGTTCAGGGCACACCAAAAATTTAAATATTTTTGAAGAAGAGAAGAGGCCCGAGAAGGGCCAGAAATAAATAATATTTTTGAAGAAGAAAAGGGCCCGAGAAGGGGCTGAAGTAGAAGAAAAGAAAATGAATGAAGAAGCGGTAAGGAACCGCATCAAAATTTTGATGATGTATCAAAACATCAGTCAAAAGGAGATGGCGGGGTTTCTCCATATTGGCGAAAGCCAATTATCTCTTTGCCTTTCAGGGAAAGCCCCTTTCCATCTTGACCTTGTGTTCAAGATTTGTGGAATATTGAAGGTAGAAAGCGAGGAGCTTTTTAGCGAAAAAGGATTCTTTTTTAAATAAAAAAGCAACCCACCAGGGTTGGTATAAGGACCAAACCAACGAAGAGTTGGTAGAGGAAAAAGAAAAAGAGGCGGATAAGCCGCCCCAAAAACAAAAGTTTTTATTTTAAAAACTCCTCAACAAACTCCTTCAGTTTTTTAAAATCCTCATAGGCTTGGGTTTTTTTGACAGGTAAATCGCTGACAATTTCCGAGAAGGAATATCCTTCCCTGAGTTTTTTCAAAAGCCAAGGGTAATAAGATTTCAGCTTACCAGCTGCTTCAAGCAGGTCCTCGAAAAGAAGATCTACATCTTCATCAGAGATGGGAAGTTCGAAACTTTCATCCAGAGAAAGCATGCCTTTCTTATTGTTTTTAAGGAAGTTCCCTTGCTCATCTGTTCTCTTACAAGAGCTGCATCTGTTGAAGAGAGCACAAACCTCACCGTTTATGGTGCAGCGGCTGAATTGTTCCTTGTAGGAAACATTCCCGTAATCATCAAAGAAGTCTCTGATTTGCTGAGAATAGTTTTTCTCCATGTAGGAGATAAATTCTTCCTCTGGAACCTCAACGAATGATACAAGGTAAGGCTTGCCATTTGGGAGATGATAGGTTTCGATAAATTCAGGCTTTACGCCGATTTCGATTGCCACTTTTCTGTTTTCAATGACAAATGGCGCTACTTTCATGCCATCATGACAATCTTTGCCATTAAAAAGTTTTTTGTTTGAAAAATCGTTTTTGCTCATAATGTCCTCTTTCCGAAGAGAACGCCATGAGCTTGGTAGACCAATTCTTTAACATAGAGTTCTCCTCTGTTTTTAAAATTGGTCAGCCACTCAAAATAAACTGACTGAATTATGATTGCCTTGCCGCTTCTTGAGTGAGCGGAGCTACCGCAGCTAGCAAAGCAATGTTTGTGTCTTTTCCTTGATCAGGGGAAAAGGTCTCTGCGTTTCTGTCTTTCTTTTACGGCATAGCTTACCTCCTTTTCTTACTATATAGGTCACTCTGTGGCCTTTTTTTTGCAAAAGTGTGACTTTACGATTGCAAATTTTTAATTTGAAAAAACTGTATTTATGCCGCATACCATGGTATAATGTAGTGCAAATCTTAGTTTTCTCTTTCAACCTATCTACACCTCCAAAACCTATAGCCATTTGAGTTGGTGTCAATATCAATCCGAGTTAATTGAGTTAACTGAGTTAATATTTTTCAGTGGAGAAGATTTATGGCGATTTATAATGAATATTTTTTAAGTGGCGGGGTTCTATTCATGCTGCTTACTGACCTTATACCGGGAAGAAGAACTGCAAGAGAACATCAAAAAGGCTTGAAAGACGCTTGCAATGAAACGGATCAGATGTACAACCTTTCAAAAATCCTATGTGGTACACCAAGCACTGATAAAAGCTTTGAAGCTCTAAAAACAAAATATAAAAAATGTGAGGGTGAAGGTGGCTGGGCGCTTCCATTTAATGAAACCTCATCAATTCAAAGCTACGATTCAAAAGTGAAGAATCAGTATGCTACAGCGTTGGAGGAGATGAAGGAATTTGTGGATTCTAGCATAAATATGAATAAAGAGTATTTTTTCTCAAATCCTCTAAATGTAGCGTAAAATAAGGGCTTTAAAATTTTATTTTCCTAATTTTCCTAATTTTTCCTATACAGTATATGTTGTAGATGATGATTTTGTTGCGATTGAAATTAGTGCATTTTTAAGAGTATATAAAATAGCCAGAACATTCATATGTTCTGGCTATAACTATCTATATACACCTAACTACTTTCTCCTTTCTACTTGTTTGTAATAAACTCTACAATTTTCATTGCTAACATTAAGTCTTCATGTTTTAAGTTATATAAATTATCAATAATATTATTCACATCTTTATTATCATTATCTATTAAAGACTTAATGTTAACATCTAATATATTTGATATCTTCACAAGATCATCAAATGTAATATTTGCTTTACCATTTTCTATATCACTCATATGCTTAGTACTTCTATCTAACTTGTAAGCTAGTTCATCTTGAGTGATATGCTTTTCTAGTCTAATCAATTTTATCTTATTTCCTATATGCATTCGGTATTCCTCCAACAAACATTCTATTTCTAATAATTTCTCATAATACATTTCCATCTTCTCTTACTTTATAGTTAGGTGTCATAGATACACCTAACTATAAAGAGATATAGAAATAACAATAAACAGATCTATATATTACTTATCTAAATATAACATTATGTATATTCCTTCATTCATACTTATTAAATAAAATGCGAATAGAAATGAATGAAAGGAATATAAACATAATGGTTAAAGTAGTATTAGATTATATGGATGATATTCAGGCACCACCAGTAGGTACTCAAGGTATCGTACAGTTTGTAGATAGCATTGGACAAATACATGTACGATGGGAGAATGGTAGTTCACTTGCTCTCATACCTGAGGTGGACAAATATCATTTTATCGAAGTTGAAAATAACGTTACAATAAAAAAATAATGACTGTCCATAACCGTATTTGCATATTTCAAATCATAATATGTAAATACGGTTATATATTACATGCTTATAATCTTATATAATCATATTAGAAATCATTCATTGATTTCTAAACACACATAGCACATTTTAATCCGAGTGAAATGTGCTATGTCTATATTTTGAGGATAAATAATGAAATGTATATATGTATTACCACATAGTCTTCCTGTAGTAATAGAAATAGAAAACACATATCAAAACATTATAAGATTATTAGATGCTGATATATTTGACTATATCAACATGAGTGATAATGTTGTAATGTTGTGTGATGATCAAGGCTATCAAAAACCATATCAATTACCTAATTGCATGTATAGGAATCATCAAATAATGGGACCAATACTAATCACAGGGATAGATGAAGAAGACTTTTGTGATTTAGATGAAACATATATTGATGCATTCTTGGATTCATTTTATAGATTATCTTTAGAAGATAGTACATATCAACTTGATACAACAATAACGCATGACTACATTCAATAGTCATGCGTTATTGGTTTAAATATTGAATTCACTTTTTACAATATACCACTCTTTTAGAGATGTTCTATTATTTGTAAAGTCTTCAATTGCTTCTAGTACACCACAATAGTCACATATATCTACATTCACTCTTCTACTTAACGCATTACCCATTTCACCTCCACATCTAGGACAACATTTATATGGAGAAAAGTGTTCTATAGATATAGCTAACTCTGTTTCAGTGGATACCTCATGGAAGTGATCTTTACTTATATCAAGTACTACATTACTACCATCATCAACTGCTACTTGTATAGTATTATATCTCAAATCTTCTAAATGAAATGTAAAATAAGGATTTCAAAATTTTATTTTCTACAACTACACTAGAAAAGAATCTGTAAAATTCTTAATTCATAATATCT
>R03__coassemble_1499_pt1 | contig 10837 bp, 12 predicted proteins | sample R03__metabat2_low_PE_061 | metagenome-assembled genome bin R03 | reverse complement strand
TTGTAGTAGATTTAAAATATATAATATTGAAGATCATAAAATAATAGATTCATTTGAAATGGATACTGATGGTCAAGGACATGGCTATTTACCAGAATTTTTATATAAACTTGGTGTTGATGAAGTCATTTGTGGTGGGTTTGGACCTGGAATGGGAAATGCACTAAGAAGTATGGGAATTAAAGTAATAGGTGGTGTGGTAGGTGACGCAGACACTGCAGTTATAAATTACTTAAACGGAAATTTAGATTATACTGATAATTCTAATTGTTCGCATCATGATCATGATGAAAATCATGAATGTTGTGGTCATCACGAACATCATGGATGTTGTGGTGGTGATGATCATTGTGGATGTCATTAAAAAAAGGAATCATAGATTCCTTTTTTTATGTTCTATTTTACTTTTTGATTAGCGACAGCATATACACTTGTATTTTCTGGAACTGATTCAGTTATAAATGTTCCACCACCAATTGTTGCACCTTTGCCTATAATTGTATTACCGCCTAGGATTGATGCATTAGAATATATTGTGACATCATCTTCTATAGTTGGATGTCTTTTTTTATTTTTTAAATCTTGGCCACCTTTAGTAGAAAGTGCACCTAAAGTAACACCTTGATAAATTTTGACATTTTTACCAATTTCTGTTGTTTCACCGATGACGATTCCAGTTCCATGATCAATCATAAAATATTCATCAATAGTCGCACCAGGGTGAATATCAATTCCAGTTAATGAGTGCGCACGTTCGCTCATCATTCTAGGAATAAGTGGTACATTGAGTTTGTATAATTCATGTGCTAATCTATGAATCATGATTGCGTAGTATCCTGGATAAGATAATACAATTTCAGAAAACTATAAGCAGCTGGATCACCGTCAAAAGTCGCAATTGCATCCTTTGACAACATTGATCTGATTTCAGGTAACTTATTTATAAAGTCAGAAGTAATAGATCTAGCTAAACTTTCTTTTTCTATATAACATTTATCATCTTCTTGATAATACAATGCAATAATGATTTGATCTTTTAAAGAATTATAGATATCTTGAATTTGATCCCCAACATAATATTTTAAAACATCGCTTTTTAAATCAGTTCTTCTAAAATAACCAGGGAATAATATATCCTGTAATTTATTGATAATTTCATTAATTAGAAATTTATCTAATTGTGGATGTGTATCAATTTTAGTAATATTGTCTTTTTCTTTATAACTTTGTAGTAAATTTTCTACTGTTTCATTTATATTCATCTTTTTCTCCTAAGTACTTCATTATTATATACATTTTTTTATGATTGTGCACTAACTTTATGATGACTTGAATTGCAAGTAGAATTAAACTATAATCATTTTACGGAGTATTATATGAATCAAACACAATCTATTTTATTAATATTATTTATATTATTTGTATTTTTATCTGCTTTTTTTAGTATGAGTGAAACTGCGATTCTTTCAGTTAATAAGATCCATTTACGTACCTTAGAAGATGAAGGAAATCTTAAAGCTAAAAAGATGAATCAATTACTAGATAAACAAGATGCTTTAATTTCTACAATACTAGTAGGTAATAATATTGTGAATATTGCGGCATCTTCGCTTACTACTTCTCTTGTTTTAACGATGTTTCCAAGTGAAGGGTTAGGTGTTGCTTTATCTACTGGTATTGTCACAATTATTATTTTAATATTTGGTGAAATTACACCAAAATCTTTTGCGACTAAAAATGCAGATAAAATTGTTTTGAAGATAGTTAATATTTTAAAATTCTTTATGGTTTTATTTGCTCCTATCGTAACAATTTTAAATTCTTTTACGAATGTTATTGTATCTGAAAATGAAGCACCTACAATGACTGAAGAAGATTTAAAAACAATGGCAACCGTATCTCATGAAGAAGGTGTTCTTGAAGAAGAAGAAAAAGTGATGATTCATAATGTTGTAGAATTTGGAGATACTGAATTAAAAGAAATTATGACACCAAGAGTCAATGTTATATCAGTTAGTGATGATGTCACATATAATGAACTTATTAAGGTTATAAGAGAATGTGAATTTTCTAGAATACCAGTACATTCAGAAAATTATGATGAAATAGTTGGTGTTCTTTATGTTAAAGATTTACTTTTATCTAAAGTCGTTAAAGGTAAATTTAATATAAAAGAATTTATGAAAGAACCATTTATATTATATGAATTTAATCAATTATCTGATGCGTTTGATAATATGAGAAAAGAACATGCTTCATTTGCGGTAGTTCTAGATGAGTATGGTGTAATGAGTGGTATTGTTACAATTGAAGATATTATCGAAGAAATAGTAGGTGATATTGATGATGAGTATGATGATGAAAATGAACATTTAATCGATGATAGAAATGGATATTATATTATTGATGGTATATGTGATATAGATGAAGTAAATGAAGTATGTCATACATCATTTGAATCTGAAGAATTTGAATCTATAGGTGGTTTAATTTTAGGAATCACTCAAGGAACCATTGAAGAAGGAGAAGAAATTGATTATCAAGGTTGTCACTTTGTGATTCAATCTATTGATAAAAATCGAATTTCTAAATTAAAACTTGAAGTTAATAAATAATATATTTAATAAAATATATAACGAATATAAACTTTATAGAAGTTATGTGCCAAGCTATGCAAGTGCGGCACTTTCTTTCTATATAATTATGATGATTGTTCCAGCAATTACATTAATTGCGATTGCTATATCTAGGTTCAATATAGATTATACAATTTTAAAAGATTATCTAAATGAAATTGTATTTCCTAATTATACATCTGCAATTATCAATGTATTAGAATCTCGTACGTATACATCTGTGGCTATTGTTACTACGATATTATCTTTTTGGGTAGTTAGTAGGGGAGTATCCATGATTTATCAAATAAGTAATGTCATGTTTCATAATAAACAAGAAGATTTCTTGCCTTTAACTTTACATACATTTGAAACTACATTATTTATTTTAATTCTAATTATATTTTTAATTACTTTTAGCGTAATTGGTCCGATTGGAGAGTTTATTACATCACTTAAATCAATAAGCAGAATAAAATATTTATTAATGTTCATAGGTTTAGATATTATATTTTTTATTTTATATATCATATTATCGCGAACAAATCATATCATTATTCCTGCATTTATAGGTGCTAATATTTCTACAATTATTGTTGTAGTAATACATAAGTTTTTATTAGTTTATTTTAGTTATGCAAACTATCAATCTTTATATGGTCCTTTTTCTGCATTGATAATGGTTTTGTTTGCGATTAGGTTATATGCTGAATTATTTTATATCGGTTTATATATTGTTTGTAGAATGAATAAGTGGAGTGTTGAATATGGAAAAAATTGAAATTAAAAAAGTTGGTATTAATGGTGAAGGAATAGGATACTTTAAAAAGAAAGTATGCTTTGTACGTAATGCATATCCTGGTGAATTAGTAAGCGTAGATTTAAAACCTTCAAAAAAATATTATACAGGATCTTTAATTAAAGTATTAAAAGCATCTCCTAATAGATGCCAATCAAAATGTAAAGATGAATTAAATTGTTTAGGATGTTCGTTTGCATCAATGGATTAACATAAACAACTAGAATATAAAAAAGAAATTATAAATGATACATTTATAAAATATTCTTCATTAGAAAATTATCAAATTAATGATTTCTTATATGGGAATAAAAATACACAATACAAAAATGAAGTATCATTACCTGTAACTTATTTAAATGGTAAAGTTGTATTTGGTATCTATCAAAGAGAATCTAAATATTTAACAGTGATGGATCATTGTTTCTTACAAAATAATGACTTAAATCATCTTTTAAAACAAATAGAAAATATATTAAATAAACACAATGTAAGAGATTATAATGATAAAGTTAAAAAAGGATTAAGATTTATAAAGGTAAGAAAGTGCGATAATGAATATAGTGTATTATTTGTGACAGGTACAAATGGTATTGATAAAGAGGTCACAAATGATTTAAAACAAATTCCAGAAATCAAATCTGTTTTTTATACAATCAATACGAGTCATTATCAAGATTTTGATACAAAAGGGTATAAACTTATTGGTGGAAATAGTAAACTGTCTTTTAATTATAAAGATTTCAAATACGTTATCTCACAAAAATCTGATTATCCTATTAACTTAGATAGTACAATAGTTAAAAATAATTATATTAAATCATTAATAAATAAAGATGATAGTGTATTATCTGTTAATTGTGGTATTGGCCTTCTTGAATTAGATCTAGATCAAAATGTTATAGGATTAGATTCTAGAAAAGAAAATATAGAAGATGCCAAAAGTAATGCAAATTTCCTAAAAAAAGATCATGTATTCTTTAAATGTAAAGATATTGATGATGGCATTACATTAGAAAGCAAGAAACAACATTTTAATACTTTAATAGTCAATGATTCATTATCTGATGCTATATTAGAAACAATACAAAAAAATAAAATGGAACATATTATATTAGTAAATAATTCTTTATCTAATATAGTAAAAGACATAGATAAGTTAATTAATGCATATGATCTTGAGCTGATTCAACCAATTGATTCTTATCCATATACATCTAAAATGGATATTATAGTAAAACTCAATAAAAAATAATGCATATTACTAGTAAAAAATAAATTAATAAGTATATTTATAAATGAAAGGGGTGTTATATATGAGTAATGTATTACATGTAAATGAACTAGAATTTAAAGAATTAATAAAAGAAAATAACGTATTTGTGGATTTTTATGCTGATTGGTGTGGTCCATGTAAAATGTTAGGACCAAGCATTGAAAAGTTGGCAGACGCACATCCTGAAATAAAGGTAGTAAAAATTAATACGGACGAAGAAACTTCATTAGCTATTTCTTACGGTGTACAGTCAATACCAGCTTTATTCTTTATTAAAGATGGAGAGGTAGCTAGTCAACAATTAGGTTTTGTACCTTATAATACATTAGAAGAAATGATTAAATAAACAAAAATAGAGCAGAGTTCTTAGGGACTCTGCTCTATTTCTTATAACTGTTTTCAATGTTTACAACACTATTGTCTTTTGCGTTATAAAATGTTGGTATTTTAGTTTCAGTATCAAATAAAACATATGTATTTAATCTAGGGAATGTTCTACCTAAAGTTAATGATCCGGGATTAATAATTATTGTTTTACCATCATTGTAGTAATAAGGAACATGAGTATGACCAAAACATATAACATCATAGTCATCTTCATACAAGTAATTTAGTAATGTTTTTGGTTGATAAGCATATCCTTTATGACCGTGAGTTGTTAAAAACTTTAAGCCATCGATTTCAAATCTACATTCACTTACGATATCGCCGTAATCATTGTTACCTTTACATAAATATATGTTAACAATATCCCCACGTTTAAATCCAGGATAAATATCTCCACAATGTATCGTTGTTTCAACATCAAACGATTCTATAAACTTTTTTAAATCTGGTCTTCTTAGATAATGTGTATCTGATACGATTAATACTTTAGACATCTCGTTCACCTCATTATTATAATAATTTGTATTCTATAAAATTAAAAGTCTTTTCTTTAATGATATGTCTTTTTATGATATACTACATACGGAGGAATGTGTTATGGCAAACGAAGGTAGAAGATGTACATGTAAGTGTATAAAAAACATGAATATCATCATTGGCAAAACTGAAGAAACATTGTTTGCGATAAATACAAACTATCCATGTAATATTCGTAAAAATGATCGTGAAGCAAATTACTATAAAGTGTATGGTGATGAATTTGCGTTAAGTTGTTCTGAAGAGGAATTTAAAGAACATTTTAGAATTATATTTAATAAATAAGGAATTTATTTATGAGCACATATGAATTATCTAATTTTGATAGTCAAGCGAGTTTAAATTCATTAGTTAAATTACTCAATGAAGATAACAAAGCTACACATATCAAAAAATATAAAAATAGAATATTATTTGATACAGAAAATATTGTATCTATGCAATCTTTAATTAGTCGCTATAAAGGACTTGTGATTAAGGAAATGAATAATGGTAATAAACTGGTATATAAATTTCCTCATAAAAATCCTCAAAAGCACTATTTTTTAATTAAGGACGATACGAGTACTTCGCATATAGGTTTATTTATTGAAAAACTTCAAAATGATGACCGATTAAAAGAGATTGAATATAACAGTAACAATCGATTATTAACTGTCACATCAAAAGAAAAAGATCTTATAGCGATCTTAAGAACTTACTTATTTAGTGTTGACCCAACACTTACAATTAATGAATTTAAAAGAAAAAGATTACCTAGAGATTATTTTTCTCAAAAATATATGAGAATGTATGTTCAATTAGGCATTATTATCGTAGCTATGTCAATAGCAATTATTACTCGTAATGATAATAATATGTTGCCTTATATTATGTGGATTATTTCTACATATACAATTGGGTTTTCTATATTATCTGAAGCTATTGCTTCTATTAAACAAAAAGATTTCTTTTCTAAAGATGTATTAATGACTATTGCGTTAATGTTTTGTATCGCATCTAATAAGTTCTATGAAGGTATTATTGCGATTTTTGTATATATGTTAGTACCTAAGATTGATAATTTTGTTTATGAAATTATCACATCTAAGATTGATACTTTAATAGAATTACCAAAAACTGGTATTAGAGTAAGAAATGGTGTTGAAGAAGAAATCTCTCTTTATGACTTTATAAGAGGGGATACAATGAAGATTAATCCAGGCGCAACAATTCTAATTCCTGGAATTGTTGTAGGGGGAGAATCTACTGTATCATCTTTCATGAATACTTCACAAAGTGAAGAAAAAGAAATAACAACTTTACATCAAGTATCTGATGGTGATGTTAACACAGGTGAAGAAGCTATTTACGTATTAATTGATCGTGGTTATGAAGATACGATTTATCAAACACTTCAACAACTTGCAGTTAATGCTCCAACGGATGAAAGTAAGATTCAAAGAATTGTACATAGAATATCCAAGATAATTAAACCAATTATTTTCTTATTAGGGTTATTCTTAGGAATTGTTTTACCACTCATTAATTATCATGATTATGCATCTTATATTCATGTAGGTGCTATTATCATGATTATTGCTTATCAATATTCTTCTGAACAAGCTGGTATATTTGCGACATTATCAATACTTGCGAAATCATTTAATAAAGGAATTATTGTTGAAAGTGCAAGTGCTTATAATAGATTAGCTACTTCGCAAACCATTGTCCTGGATCGTATTGATAACGAACCAATCAACAAACATGAATGGTTATTATATAAGAAATTATCTCACTTAGGTAAACACTTTGTGATATTTAATGATGGTCCTGAAGATTTAGATCATCCTAATTATGAAATATATAATAATTTAACTTTAGAAGATAAAATTACTAAAATGGAATCTTTATATTCACCCTTAGCTTATATAGGTGATACAAATAAAGATCTAGATTTAATTGAAATGAGTGATATTGGTATATCACGTGGTGGTTTATCTGATAAGAAATTAGTAGAAAACAGTGATATTGTCTTAATTGATGCTTTATATAAGCGTATATATCAAATGTTTAAATTTGCAAGAAAATTAAGATCAAAGATTGTTTTGTATAATATTATTGATGTATTTATTAAAGTTATATTTTTAATTTGTGTTATCGCATTTCCAAACACACCATTATACTTATTTATTTTAATCCAAATGATTATTGATTTATTAATCGTATTATCATCTGTATTCTAGGAGGCAATATGAAGTTTGTTGTAGCATTAGATTCTTTTAAAGAAAGCATGTCTGCACTAAGTGCATGCAATAGTACTAAAGAAGGTATCTTATCTGTTGATGCATCTTCAAATGTAGATGTTGTACCATTAGCTGATGGTGGAGAAGGGACATTACGTACGCTTGTTGATGCTTTAAACGGAAATATTATTACTACAACAGTCACTTCACTATTAAATAATCCAATCGAAATAGAATTAGGTATTTGTGATGATTTAGGGATTATTGAATGTGCTACAATGTGCGGATTAGAGTTATTAACAGATGATCAAAAGAATCCATATAATACGACGACATATGGATTAGGTGAAGCAATTTTATTTTTAGTGAATCAAGGATGTAAGAAGTTATTAATATGTCTTGGTGGGAGTGCTACTAATGATGGTGGTATAGGCATGTTAAATGCTTTAGGAGTTAATTTTCTTGATGAAAATAATGAAACGGTCAAATTAACAGCTTCAGGATTAAAAGATATTGTGCATATTGATAATCATCTTAATCCTAAATTACAAGATGTTGAGATTATAGGTGTATGTGATGTTTTAAATCCATTATGTGGTAAAAATGGGGCTACCTATATTTATGGACCTCAAAAAGGATTAAAAGAAAAAGATTTAGAATTGATTGATCAAGCAATGTTGCAATATGGTACATTATCTGATCATTTATTAAATAGTAAAAATATCGATACTCCTTCAACTGGTGCTGCTGGTGGACTAGGCTATGCGATTAAAGCTTATCTAAATGGTAATTTAAAACCTGGATTTAAAGTAGTTGCTGAAGTCACACATTTAGAAGATCGTATTAAAGATACTGATATTGTATTTGTAGGTGAAGGAAAAATTGACCAACAAACTCAATTTGGAAAAACACCTTATGGTGTCTTGCAAATTGCTAAAAAATATCATAAACCTACAATTGCTTTAGCTGGTAAAGTAGAAGATGAAGATGTTTTAAAATCTTTAGGTTTTAATGCAATCTATTGCATCTCTGATTCTACAAAACCCTTATCTTACAATTTAGAAAATGCTAATAATAATATAAAGAATTGTATTATTAATCATTTAAAGGAAATGATCTATGATTTATAAAGTAAAAAATGATGATACTTTATTGCACTATTTAATCACAAATACTTCAAAAAAACGTAATGATATAAAAAATGCTTTAAAATATAAAAAGGTATTTGTAAATGGTGAAATTGTGACACAATTTGATTATTTAATTCATATAAATGATCAAATAGAAATTAGATCTTCTAATACATCATCTATTGATATTATTTATGAAGATGATGAATTTATAGTGATCAATAAACCATGTGGTCTATTATCAGAAAGAACACATAATGAATCTACAAAAACAGCATTCAATTATGTAAATGAATACTTAAAAAAGAAAAGAGAAAAAGCATATTTAGTACATCGATTAGATCAGTACACCAGTGGTGTACTGATGTTTGTTAAAAAAAAGAATTTATATGATTTAATGACACATCATTGGAATGATTTAGTACTGGATAGAAATTATATTGGTGTTGTAGAAGGAACATTAAAAGATGAGGGACATATAGAAACATATCTTTATGAATCTTCTTCTCAACTTGTTAAAGTATCAAAAGATAAAGGGAAAAAGGCAATTACCAATTATAAAGTATTAAAATCTAATAAACATTATAGTTTATTAGATATTCATATTTTAACAGGTAGAAAGAATCAAATCAGAGTACATATGTCCTATATACATCATCCTATTATTGGTGATGATAAATATGGTCATAAATCTTCTCCAATAAAAAGATTAGGATTACATGCAAATTCTTTTACTTTTAAACATCCTATAAATCATAAAAAATATACTTTTAAAACGGATATACCAAACGAATTTAATCAATTATTTATTAAAGGATAACTTATGGAACTATTTGATCGTTTAACTGAATATGAACCTTTATTTAATGAATATGTTATAGATCATGTAATAAAAGACTATCCTACAGTATCTTTTATTTATATCAAAAATATTCATACAGAAGAATACAAACTTTTAAAAGTTACAACTATCAAATGCAACGAAAATAACGTAGATGAAGCTTATTATGACTTATTAGAAAAATATGATTTAATTAGTCCTAGAGATATTCCTTCACCATATAGTGATATAGAAAAATATATGATTGAAGAAAATAATCAAATCGTTGGGGCAGATATTTGTTTTTTATGTAATAACTTATATATCGAAGAAGATGAAGAAGTTCATGATGAATTTGAAGCTTATTCACTAGCTATGCGTTATTTATCTGGTGATGGTGTCACTCACGATGAATACAAAGGTTTTAATATTTTAAAACAATATGAACATACTTCATATAGTCCTATTTTTACATGTCTTGGATTTTTATATGAAGTTGGACTAGGTGTAGAAGCAGATGAAAAGAAAGCAGTAGAGTATTATCAAAAATCTGTACCTTTTGAAGATGCTTACGGTATTACTAATTTAGCGTATTGTTACTACGTAGGTATAGGCACAGAAGTTGATTATCCTAAAGCTTTATATTATTTCAATAAAGCTGCTCTTTTAAATAGTGCACGTGCTCATTTTTATTTAGGAGAAAGTTATTTTCTCTCTAGAGGAGTAGAATGCGATTACAATTTAGCTTTAACTCATTATGAATTAGCCTTTGATAACGGATATTTAGCTGCAGCTTATTCTTTAGGATACATGTATGCCAATGGTATCGGTGTTACTAAAGATTATTCAAAAGCATTTCAATATTATGAAATTGGTACTACTGCAAATATAGATGAATGTTGGTTACATTTAGGTGAACTTTATGAACATGGCTTAGGAACTGATAAAGATTTAGTCAAAGCATATGAATGTTATAGTAATGCATTTGAATTAGGAAATAATAATGCTGGATTTAATAAAGCATTATGTTTATTAAATGGTACAGGTA
>R03__coassemble_1495_pt1 | contig 10852 bp, 6 predicted proteins | sample R03__metabat2_low_PE_061 | metagenome-assembled genome bin R03 | reverse complement strand
GTTTGTTGCCAAACAACTTCAATACTATTCATAACATCCTCCATGAATATAATCATTATAGAGTAAAATGTGCATAAAAAAAACATAAAAAAAGATACTCACAAGTTAATCACAGACTTACGCACATAAAAATAGTGAAAAACTCAATAAATACAAGAATTACGCACAAATTTTAAAATAATATAAAATGTGCATAAAATAGTTAGAAACTGTGAATAAATGTGAAAAGTGTGAATAAAATAAGTTATTCATAATCTAATTCACAAAGTTATACACATGTAAAATACGCTAAAATAAAGGAAATCAGTCAATTATCCACTGTTGTGCACAACAGATTTCACGAATAATTTTAGAGGTGAATAATAAAAATGTGCATTTTATTTATATTTTATTTGTTTGTCTAATTATATGATAATTAAGTGTGTAAAAAGTTTTAATAATTTGTTGACATGTATTTTTTATTCCCATATAATAAACACGCATATGTTATAAAGTATATAAAAACAGGATTTGGAGGTGTTTAATTATGAAAAGAACATATCAACCAAACAAGCGTAAAAGATCAAAAACTCATGGTTTTAGAGCTAGAATGGCAACTGTAGGTGGAAGAAAGGTACTTGCACGCAGACGTCAAAAAGGAAGAAAAGTTTTATCTGCATAAAACAAATAAAAGCCCACTAAAGTGGGCTTTCTTCTTATTTAATTATGAAAAAAGAATATAGAGTAAGAAAAAGTGAAGAATTCAACCAAATAATTCACTTAAGACAATCTTATGCAAATGCATCATTTGTATTATATTATAGAGATAATGATGATCATATGCATGTAGGTATTTCAGCAAGTAAGAAACTTGGAAATGCAGTTGTAAGAAATAAGATAAAAAGACAAGTAAGAATGATGGTTCATGAATTATTTAATGAACAAGATCAAAAAGATTACATTATTATAGTAAGAAATAAATACTTATATAATGATTATTCTACAAATAAGGGGAACTTACTTTCTTTATATAAAAAAGTAAATAAAAGGAGTTAACTGATGTTATACGTAAATGAACGTACTAAGAAGTACATTAAAGTAATATTATTACTAGCCGTTGTATTTTTATTAGCAGGATGTACTAGAAACTTAGATTCAGAAGGTAAGTTAATTGCATCAAGAGCAATCAATGAATCTACAGAATGGTCTCTAAGTAATGGAATCTTCGATTCTATTTTAGTATTCCCTATCGCTAAAAGTATTATTTATTTAAGTAAGATTACAGGAAATGTTGCATGGGGTGTTGTTGCATTAACAATCTTAATCAACATTATCATCTTACCATTAATGATTAAATCAACAGTATCTTCACAAAAGATGCAAATGATTCAACCAGAATTAGAAAAGATTCAAAACAAATACCGTGGAAGAAATGACCAAAACTCTCAAATGAGACAATCTGCAGAAATGCAAGAGTTATATAAAAAGAACGGTATAAGTATGGCAGCAAGCTTTACTTCATTATTAACATTACCAATTATGTTAGCAATGTGGCAAGCTGTACAAAGAGTTGAAATCTTATATTCATCTTCATTCTTAGGATTAGAATTAGGTGTTACACCTATGACTAAGATCTTAGCAGGTGGATGGGGATATATTATATTAGTTGTTGTAGTTGGATTAACTCAATACATGGCTATTGAAATAAACAATATTATGTTAAAGAGAAATCCTAAATATAAACAATCTAAGCAACAAGATAGTATGAAAACGATGAACTTAGTTATGACTGCTATGATTATTTGGTTCTCATTAGAAATGCCATCAGCTATGTCATTATATTGGATTACTACTTCATTAATTACTATTTTAAGAACAGTATTCATTCAATTAGTTTATATTGAAGGAAAGAAAAAATAGAGGTATATATATGAAAACATTTGAAGGAAAAACAGTTGATGAAGCAATTGAATCAGCATGTTTAGATTTAGGTGTCACACCTGATGATTTACATTATGAAGTTATAGAAGAAAAGAAATCATTGTTTTCTAAGAAAGTTGTGATTGAATGTTTTGTAGAATCAATGATTGATGAATTTGTAGAAAACTATGTTAGAAAGATTATTACAGATTCAGGATTCCAAGTAGAAACAGTTGTTTATAAACAAGATGATCGTATTTTTGTGAATATGAATACAGATAATAACTCAATTCTTATTGGAAAAGGCGGAAATGTACTTAGAGCAATCAATTTCTTAGTTAAGAAAGCTGCAAGTAATGAATTTAAGAAAAGAGTTGAAGTATCAGTTGATATTAACGGATATAAAGAAAAAAGATATTCTAAGATGACAGCTTTAGCTAAAAGAGTTGGTAAACAAGTATTAAGAAGTAAACAAGAAGTTAAACTTGATCCATTACCAGCTGATGAAAGAAAAGTAATTCATCAAGTAATCGCATCAATGGATTCTCATTTAAAAACAGAATCTAAAGGTGAAGGTAAAGGAAGATACGTAACAATCTCATATGCAGAATAATGATAATTAGGGTTATACAAGAATGTATAACCCTTTTTATTTATAATAAACAATTACAATGTAATTACATAGTAATATAAAAATAAGCTAATAATATATATGAGAATATAGAATATAGTGTTATGAATATATAAAAGAATGAATCTGGGCTATTTTGATGCTAAAAGATCAACAAGTAGTAAAAATATTATATAAATTTAAGCATTATAGTTACAAATTTGTATATTCTGATAAATTATTTTATGAATTATACAAAATATTTATGCCTTTTAAGAAAATTTTAACGATTTTTTCACGACATGGTGTAAGAAAATATTCAATTTGATAGAATTAATTTGAATTGTAATGAAAAAATATAGAAAAGGAAGCAATCACACTATGAAAACTATGAAGAAAATATCAAAAACATTATTAACAATCTTATTAACATTATCCTGTTTAGGACTAAATCCAGTTCAAGCAACAACCACTTCTGATTCGGAGGCACAATATCGCTCTATCATTAGTAAAATACAAAATGCCCAACAATTGTATGCTGTAGGTGAAAGTAGTCTTACATCAAGTGATGTAGTTACAATCAATGGTGTAGATTACTATGTCTTAAGAATAGATGGTGATTACGCAGAGTTAATAACTAAAAATGTTTATGATGTCGTTTTTGATGATGGATCAGTGGTTCAAAATTGTACATGTGAATCAGGAAATCATAGTGATGATAACAAGGAATGTCCAAAGAGCTATACTTGGACTGATTCAAGCAATAATAAAACTTATACATATAATTATGCAAACTCCTCTTTAAAAGTATGGATGGACAATTTTTATAATGATAAATTAAAAGATAGTGTTATTGGAGATAGAATTTCAGAAACTGAAGTGAATTATGCAACAAGAGAATGGACAGGTAATTATGAATTTTATAATACAGAAACAACGAATCGTCCTTCCACAATATCATCTATTAAGCAACATGTTTTTGCATTAGATGTATATGAAGCAAATAATTATAGAAGTAAATTACACTTTGGTAGTGGAATAAAATTAATTAACTATTCAACAGGTAATGAAACTAGTAAGCAAGCAGAAGGTTTTTGGATTGCTTCTGGAGCAAGAAACGGAGAAGATGTTCCATTTGGTTACGGTATCCACTATATATCAAGTTCAGTAAATTCAATGAATCTTGTAAATAATAATACAATTGGTGGTTCCACAGGATGGATTAATGGTGCTCGTCCAGTATTCTGGGTTGATATTTCAAATTATCTAAAATTTACCGCAAACAAAGATAATTCATCAGTAGGTTTAAGATATTGGTCAGGTAGTGCAAGCTATAGAGTAAATGGTGGAGATTGGCAAGGTTATAGTTATGGTCAATCAATAACACTTGCTAATAAAGGTGATTATGTAGAATTTAAAGGATCTAAAATCATTACAGGTAGATATAATAAAAAGAATTATTGTTTCTTTATGAGTGGAGATATCTCTGCATCAGGAGATGTTACAGCACTTACAAATAACTTTGGTGGAGATGTAAGCTTAAGTAATCAATGTTACTATAGAATGTTCCAAGATTGTACGGCCTTAACATCAATTGATGGATTAAAATTACCATCAAGTACATTAGCTAATCAATGTTATGGAGCTATGTTTATGGGATGTTCAGGATTAACATCGATTCCAGAAAATTTACTTCCAGCTAAAACATTAGTTGATTATTGTTATGCATGGATGTTCTCAGGAACAAGTGTAACGACAGTACCAGAAAAATTATTTAGTAGTGTAGAAACAATGGGTAAATATTGTTATAGCTGTATGTTCAATAGCTGTAAGAAGTTAGAAACTATTCCAGAAAACTTACTTTCTTTAACTACGTTAACTGAAGGATGTTACGATAGTATGTTTAACACTTGTATAGCATTAAAAGAAATACCTGAAGGCTTACTTCCAGCAACTACTGTTGCTAACTATGCATATCAAAATATGTTCTATGGATGTACAACATTAACAGAAGTACCTTCAAATTTATTAAAGGGAACAACAGTAGGTCAATACTGTTATAAAGATATGTTCGCAAATTGTAGTAAAATCACTACTTTAAATAATGCGCAATTAAAAGCAAGTAAAGTAGAAAAAGGATCTTACTATGAAATGTTTGTAGGATGTAGTAGTTTAACTTCAATTCCTTCTAACTTCTTGCCTGCTACAACAGTATCAGAAGATAGTTATAGGGGAATGTTTAATGGATGTAGTAGTTTAACAACAGTAGATACAAACTTACTTCCAGCAACTACTTTAGGTAAGAACTGTTACAACAACATGTTTAGAAGTTGTACTAAGTTAACAAATGTACCAACATTACTAGCTACTACATTAGCTGAAAGTTGTTATACACAAATGTTCTGGGGATGCTCAAGTATCGCATCATTACCAGCAGGATTATTACCAGCTACTACAGTTGCAAAGAGTGCTTATTATGAAATGTTTGCTAACTGTACTAGCATAACTGAATTAACAACAGGATTACTACCTGCTACAACAGTATCAGAAGATAGTTATAGAGGTATGTTTAGTGGATGTAAGAAGTTAGCTACTGTTCCAGCTAGTTTACTTCCAGCTACAACTTTAGGAAAGAACTGTTACAATAATATGTTTAGAAGTTGTACTTCATTAAGTACATTACCAAATCTTCCAGCAACTACTTTAGTTGATAGTTGTTACTATGAAATGTTCTATGGATGTTCAAGTATTGTGTTAAATAACACAGGAGAAAATGCTTATAGAATACCAAGTGGTAATACAACAGGCGCTACAGCTAATAATGCTTTATATCATATGTTCACTAGTACTAGTGGTGAAATGAATTCAACACCAGAAATCAATAAAACATATTACTTATATAAAGGTAAGATTAATGCAAGTGTCGATGCTTTAATCACAAATTATAGTGGTGAATATGATGGTAATACACATTCTTTAACTATTGATAATTCATTTGATACATCTAAATATCAAATTAAATATAAAGATGAAAATGGTGAATACACATTAACTACTGCACCAACAGTTACAAATGTTAATAGTGATTCTCCAAAAACAATTGAATATGTAATTGAAGACAAGAGTGAAACAAATAAACTTGAATCATATTATTCAAGTAAAACAATTACTATTTATAAATCAACATATGATACTCCTTCAGTTGGAGAAGGTTATACATTAGATTATAAAGATGAAACATTAACTGCTAAAGATGGTTATGAAATTTCTACTTCAAATAGTAAATCAATAGCATTAGAAGATAATAAAGTAGAACCAGGTAAAACTTATTATATAAGAAAAGTGGCTGATAGTAACCATACTGCTTCTGCATGGGTAGAAGTGAATGTAGCTTCTAGACCTGAAATAACAGTAGTAGATAGCGATATCAATATAGTTTATGGTAATAGTGCAACAATTAGTGCATCTTCATCACAAACTATTAAATATACATCTAAGGATACTGATGTAGTTACTGTTGATACTTCAGGAAAATTAACTACAGTAAATGCTGGAGAAACAAAAGTAACTTTAAAAGTTGAAGCTACAAGTTCTTCATTTGCGAATTCTAAAGAAGTATCAGTCAATGTAACAAAAGCAAATGCTGCAGTATTAGAAGATCCTACCGCAAAAACATTAACATATACAGGATCATCTCAAGCATTAATAAATGTAGGTACTGCAAGTAACGGTACTTTAAAATATAAATTAAGTACTTCTAGTGAATGGTCTGATACTTTACCTACTGCAACAGACGCGGGAACATATACTGTGCAATACAAAGTATTTGGATTAAATAGTAACTATAATGATACAGAAACAAAGACTTTATCTGTAACAATTAATAAAGAAAATTCAACAATTAGTACTAATCCTACAGCTAAATCGTTAATTTATAGTGGTGAATCTCAAGTATTAGTAAATAGTGGTTCAGTAACAGGTGGAACATTACAATATAGTTTAAATGAAAATGGACCTTGGAGTACAACTATCCCAAGTAAAACAGACGCAGGAAACTATACTGTTTACTATAAAGTAGAGGGTGATGATAACCATAACGGAACTGAAGTAAAATCACTTAAAGTATCTATACAATCACAAGATGCTGCTTTAACTACTGTTCCAACAGCAAATACATTAACATATACTGGTGAATCTCAAGCATTAATCACTGAAGGAGCATCAAGTAATGGTACTCTAAAATATAGACTAAGTGGATCTAACGAATGGTCAACTGAAATACCAACAGCCACAAACGCAGGTACTTATACAGTTGAATATTATGTAGATGGTGGAAGCAGTAATATTACTAGTTCTTCTCCAGCTTCAATTGAAGTTACTATTGAAAAAGCTAATTTAAGCACAACAATTGATACAACAAAAATAACTAATAAGACATATACTGGAGAATTGATAGATTTAATTGATGACAATGTCATTACAGCAAGTACATCATCTAGTTATATAGAATACTCTCTAGATGGAGCATATTATTCTACAGATATACCAACTGCTATGTTAGCAGATGCATATACTATCTACTATAAAGCAGTAGGTAATGAAAACTATAATGATAGTAAAGTATCTACATTAACTGTCAATATTGTAAAAGCTCAAGCGACTACAACTAGAACTCCTACTAAAAAATCTAATTTAGTATATACCGGAGAAAATCAAGAATTAATTAATGTAGGTCTTGTTGAAGGCGGAACGTTAATGTATTCATTAGATGGTATTAATTATTCCGAAGAAGTTCCTCAAGTAAAGAACGCAGGAGACTACACAGTTTACTATTATGTAAAAGGTGATGAAAACTATAAAGATAGTGAAGTTAGCTCGGTAAGTTGTTCGATTAGCAAAGCTACACTTACAGCAGGTACAAATTATGAAGTACCTTCTTGTACAGCACAACAATCATTTATTTATTCTGGTAAAGGAATTAATGTATTTGATTATACAGATAATAATGCAGCTAGTAGCCCTGAAGGAACGACAGTTTTATATGCATGTGTTAAATTGGAAGATAGCAATGATATAGGAATGTTTTTAACACCAGATGATTTTGTATTTTATAACGAAGTGCCTACAATCAATGATGTAGGATATTATGTTATTGCATATAAAATTGATGGTGGAATCAATTATGAAGATATTGATTTCCATTATGAAACAGGTGTTGATACAATTGGTTCATACGGATTATGTTACGTTGCAGTTAACTACTCCGCAATAGCTATAGGAGATTATGGGGCAGAAGATGAAACAACTTTACCTGAATTCAAAAATGAGTTTAATAAGATAAACGAATTTGCGGAATATAATAATAGTAAGGTAGATTCTGGTACATTAGATATCGAACTTAAAAATATAGTATATGATGGAACTCAAACAGTAAAAGCAACAACTTATACATTTGAAGTAACACCAAAAATTAATGGCCAAGAAGTACATTCATTAGATGAAGCAATTACATTCAGATTACCTGTAATAACTTCAGCATATAAATATGCGGATCTATATCATGAAGGTGAATATATTGGACAAGTAGATGTAGAATCAGATACTGAAACTGAAAATAGATATGTAAGTGTCACATCAAGTGAATTCTCTGAATTCCAATATGTACTAACAAATACTAAAGCAGTTACTGCAGATGACTTTGACTACGACGAAGAAAATGGTGTAGTCAATGCATCTGGTAATAAAGACTTAGGAAGTATTACTACATACTATAAAGTAGATGATACTTGGACAACTGAAAAACCAACAGTACCAGGAACTTATGAAGTTGGTGCAGTCACATCTGGTAGTGATGACTACAAACCAACAGGAAGTGCAGATGAACCATTCACACATGATTGGGAATATACTGTTGAAAAGTACACACCTACAGTAGATGATTTCACATATGAATCTTCTAATGGTGTTGTAGATGCTAAAGAAGATACTAATTTAGGTACAGTAACTACATACTATAATGTAAATGGTACTTGGACTACAACAAAACCAACATCATCAGGTACATATGATGTAGGTGCTGTCACAAGCGGAAGTAACTTATACAAAGCTATCGGTACTTCAACTAATCCATTTATCTATAATTGGAAATATACAATAGTTGCAAATAGTCAAAGTACTAGTACAAATACAACGGGTTCTAATAGTTCTTCTTCAACAGAAGGAACATCAGCTCAATTAAAGAGAGTTTATGTTGCACCTAACACTTCTGCAGATGAAGAAACATATATGAATCTATATAACATCTTACTAATAAGTGTTGTTGCATTAGGATTATGTATCCTTGTGCGCAAATCAAGAAGACACCAACAATAATCTAACATTAGGTCATCCTTTTGGATGACCTTTTAAAATACAAAATCGAAAAAGTTGAAATGAAAACGCCGAAATTGTTGAAATGAAAATGATAAAAAAACATCTGATATGTCTACTTTTGAAAAATAAAATGATAAAAAATAACGTGAGTGTCTACTTATGAAAAACAAAATCAAATAATAAAATTTTTGGACCTACTTTTCTTGACTGGTACATTTTCAAAAAAACTCGCTATGATTTTAGAAAAATCCATTGAAAACTCGCTATGATTTTAGAAAAAATTCATTGAAAACTCGCTATGATTTTAGTAAAATTCTTATAAAAGAAGAGGGAGTAATATGTATTTAAAAAGAAAAATAGATGAATATTTACAAGAGTGGAAAAATGATGAAAAGCATCTACCATTATTGGTGGTTGGTATTAGGCAGTGTGGCAAAACAGAAAGCATCAAAAATTTTGGACAAAATAACTATAAAAATGTATTATATTTAAATTTCTGGGATGATCATCAATTATGTGATGATTTTAATGGTGAATTATCGGTTAAGAACATAATAAATATTTTATCATTAAGATATCCAAATATTCCTATAATAGAAGAGGAAACATTAATTATATTCGATGAAATACAAGAATGTCCTAGAGCAAGGCTGTTTTTAAAAAATATAGCTATAGATTCAAAATATGATGTTATCGCAACAGGATCATTTTTGGGTATTAATGGATATATTTATAAAGATCATACACCAGTACCCGTTGGATATGAAACCATTTATAAAATGAAAACGTTGGATTTTGAGGAATTCTTATGGGCAAATGGATATAATGATAAACATATAAAAATATTGGAAGAAAGTTTTAATAATTGTAAAGCGATAGATAATAATATTCACGAATTATTTAAAAAACTATTTCAACAGTATATGTGTGTGGGTGGATTTCCTAAAGCAGTGAGCACTTTTATAGAAACGCATAATATAAGTGATAGTAGTAAAATAGTTGAAGATATAATTGACCAAATGAAATCAGATTTCGGAAGAAGATTAGATAAAAGAGGGAATCCTTTATTTAAACCTTCGGAAGTATCTAGAATAATAACTGCATTTGATTTAATACCAACTTATTTAGCTAAGGAAAATAAAAGATTTATCCTTTCTGGTATAAACAATGGTTCAAGCAGTGAAAAGAGAGATTCAATAAAGTATTTAGAAGATATAGGCGTTGTATATAAAGTTTATAATTTAAATCTGCCATCATTACCACTTGATGCACATAAGAAAGAAACACTTTTTAAATTATTTCCAACTGATATAGGTATTATATGTACTCAATATGGTTATGAGACATTATATTCAATTTACAGTGGGAATCTAGGTGTTGGAAAAGGTGCGTTATATGAAGCAGCAGTATTAGACTCTCTATATAAAGCAGATATACCCGTATATTATTATGCTAAAAATACAGGACTAGAAATAGATTTTGTTGTAACCTATGATCATAATGCTACATTAATAGAAGCAAAAGCTAAAACTGGAAATACAAAAGCCTCAAAAACAGTATTATCTCATCCTGAAATTTATGGCAAGACTCACCTTATAAAGATAGGGGATTATAATGTGGGAAAAAATGATAATATTATGACAATACCTCATTATATGACATTTTTACTAGGACGTAAGAAAAAACTAATTGTAGAAGATTTAAGCTTTAAACAATAACTAATCTTTAAATATATTAAATAAAGAAGGTAATAAACATGGAAGATGATATTATTGTCGCAATTGCTACTTCAAAACTTGAAGCAGCAATCTCAATTATAAGATTGAGTGGTAAAGATGTTATAAAATTTGTACAAACATTCTTTACTGGCAAAATAGAAAATAAAGAAAGTCATACAATTACATATGGATATATCGTAGATGGTACAGAAAGAATTGAGTTTGGATATGTATTTTTTAACCTTATCTTCAA
>R03__coassemble_1417_pt1 | contig 11255 bp, 12 predicted proteins | sample R03__metabat2_low_PE_061 | metagenome-assembled genome bin R03 | reverse complement strand
GTATAACAACCCTTCCCTTATGAGAAAAATAAAGGAAGAATATTATTCCATTCAAGGAAGAGACTACAAATACAAGCAACTTGTAGGAGACCGCAAACCTCCTTATGATTATTGTAAATAAAAATATATATAAAATATGTAAATGCAAACCACTTAACGCAAATAAATGAACAATTGATACATTACTGAGAGTTTGATAATCCTCTTTTATATTATCATCCTTCTCTCCTAATACGAGTAATCTTTGATAGCTCTTTACTTCTTCATTACTAGATAGTCTTGAAGATAAAAATGAATAAATTGTATTTTTAGATTTTACTTTGTTAAGTTTAACCAAATTAGCCTTTAAAAATATTTTATTAGATGCAAGATATTGTTTTTCATTAAATCCATAATCATTCTTTTCATCAGTTATATCTAAATAACTGATTTCACATTCTATATTATCTTTATATTTTAATGATTCATCTGTATATAATTTAATATTCCCATGATTTGTGGACAGATAAACATATGAACCATAAACTTTATATACAGTACCTTTAATGATTGTTTCTGTATTAGAATAATTGGGTGTATGAATACATAAACAAACTAATATTACTAAAATCATTAAATAAATATGATGTTTTACAATCAAATACAACAAATAAATAATAAAAGGAATAATAAATATAATATTTAGATATCTAGTAAAAACATATAATAAACAACCAATTGCAATATAGATGAGTTTATATTGAATTAAAGACATACATGATCCCTTAAGTTAATAAATGTTTTTTCACCTATACCACTAATATCCATAAGTTCTTCAATTTTAGTAAAGGGTTGTGTTTCTCTATAAGTAATAATCTTTTCTGCAGTCTTTTCTCCTACTCTTTCTAGTGTCATTAATTCTTCACTATTTGCGGTATTAATATTTACACAATCATCATTTTTAACTGGTAAATAAATAGATTCTTCATCTTCTAATTTCTTATCTAAAGTTAATGCATCTAAATTTGCATCTTCTTTAACACCTACATTATCTATGATTGTTTGAATGGTATCATTTTCTTTAAATGTATATTGTCCTGTTATATTAAATTCACCTTCCAATGTCACATACATTAATGAAGATGAATTGTTTGTATCTTCTACTTTAGAAGTTTTTCTTAAAGAAAAATCATATCCAATGGATATGATTGATAATAAAATAAATCCAATAAATATTAATTTTTTATTATGTAACATAATGCCTCCTGTAAATAAAAAGAGTAACAATAATCATTGTTACTCTGAAATAAATGGTATACCTAGATGGTCATAAGCCTTTTGTGTGACGATTCTACCTCTATGTGTTCTTTTAATTAATCCAGTTTGAAGTAAGTAAGGTTCATATACATCTTCTAATGTTACAGGCTCTTCTCCAATAGATGCAGCAATCGCTTCTAAACCAACTGGACCACCATTATATCTTTCAATAATCCCTAGTAAATATTTATGATCCACATCATCTAATCCTAGATTATCTACCTTTAATCTTTCTAATGCTTCTTGAGTTCTAGATAAAGTAATGACTTCATCACCATGATATTGAGCAAAGTCTCTCACTCTTCTAAATAATCTATTAGCGATTCTTGGTGTCCCTCTAGATCTTTTTGCGAGTTCAACCTTAGCATCTTCATCCATTTCCATTTCAAAAACACTTGCAGTTCTAGATACAATAGAAGTTAAATCAGATATATTGTAATACTCTAATTTACTCATAATACCAAAACGATCTCTTAAAGGTGCAGATAAATCACCTGCACGAGTCGTTGCACCAACAAGAGTAAATGGTGGGACATCAAAACGTACACTTCTTGTACTACCTTCTCCACCTATTACGACATCCACATAATAATCTTCCATTGCAGAATATAATATTTCTTCAAACGTTTTATTTAATCGATGTATTTCATCAATAAATAAGATATCCCCTGGTTCAAGTTGTGTTAATAATCCAACTAAATCACCTTTTTTATCAATGGCAGGTCCAGTAGTTGTATGAATATTGCAACCTAATTCATTGGCTAATACCATTGCCATGGTAGTTTTACCAAGTCCTGGTGGTCCATATAATAATACATGATCTAATGCTTCATTACGCATTTTTGCAGCACCTACGAAGATTTTCATATTTTCTTTCATTTCATTTTGACCAATATATTCATCAAAATGAGATGGTCTTAACATGGTTTCTTCATCTTCTAGATGTTGCGTTGTATCTAATATTCTTTCGTCCATATTTCAATTCCTTTATTTCACTAAAATACTAAGTGCTTTTTTTACATAACCATTTGTATCTAATGGTTCATTAATTGAAGATAATGCTTTAATAGCAGCAGGCTTTTTATAACCTAAAGCAATTAATACTTCAATTGCTTCTTCATATTCTTTAGATACACTTGATGCAGTAGATACTTCAAGTTTACCTTGTAAGTCTAATATAATTTGGCTTGCTGCTTTTTGTCCAATACCAGGTATTTTCTTCAAATAATTAATATTACCTTCTTCGATTGCAGAAGTAATCGCATTTACTTCACCTGTAGCCAATATACCAATCGCACTTTTACAACCAATCCCTTTTACTAGTATTAATTTTTCAAATAATGATTTTTCTTCCTTTGTTTTAAAGCCGAATAATATATTCGCATCTTCACGAATTTGTTGGTAAAGATATACTTGAAGATTTTCATTTAACTTAAAAGCATAAGGGTTACTTACATAAATTAAATAACCAATTCCATTATTTTCTATAACGATATAATTACTTCCTATATCTGTTACAATTCCTTTAATATAACTATACATATCTATCACTCCATTTTTACACCTCCTCATTATAACAAAACCTATAAAAAAAAGCACTACATGTAGTGCTTTAATCAATAAATTCAAATTCAAAATCTAATATATTTACAGTATCACCATTTTGAACACCTGCATCTCTTAGTGCATCATCTAATCCCATATTACGCATCTTCTTAGACCATAACTTAATACCATCATCTGTATTAAGCGAACTCATCGCAGTAACACGTTCAACTTTTTCACCTGAAACATGCCAGTATCCCTCTTCTTCTTGATAGATTTCAAACTTAGGTGTTTTCTTATCTTCAAATGTATATAATACTGTTTCACTAATATCATCATCTAATTCATTAATTGGTAATTGATCTAGTAAATCAGCGATCGCATATAATGGTTTTTCAACACCTTCAGCAATAATAGCTGTAGTTGGGAATATTTGAATATCATCACCTATTTTTTCTTTAAATACTTTTAGATTTTCTTCTGCATTTTCTTCATCCATTTTATTCGCAATAATAATTTGAGGACGATTAAGTAATGATAATTTATATGCTTCTAATTCTTTATTAATACTTAAATAATCTTCATAAGGATCTCTACCATCTTTACCACTCATATCTACAATATGTACAATGACTCTACATCTTTCAATATGTCTTAAGAATTGATGACCTAATCCTTTACCAAGTGAAGCCCCTTCTATCAATCCTGGTAAATCAGCCATCACAAATGATCTACCATCAATAGTAGATACAACACCTAAATTAGGTACAATGGTAGTAAAAGGATAATCCGCAATTTCAGGTTTAGCTTTAGAAACGACAGATAAGAATGTAGATTTACCAACACTTGGTAATCCTACTAACCCAACATCAGCTAATAATTTTAATTCAACAATTAAATTATGTTTTTCTGCTGGTTCACCATGTTCACAGATAGTAGGTGCTGGATTTCTACTAGTCGCAAATCTTGCGTTACCTCTTCCACCTCTTCCACCTTTACAAATAACAGCTCTTTGTCCATTTGTAGTTAAATCAGCCATGGTTTTATTCGTATCTTCATCAATAATGACCGTACCTACTGGAACGCGTAAAATCATGTCTGGTGCATCTTTACCATGCATTTTCTTACTCATACCATTTTCACCGTTTTTTGCACTATATTTTCGATTATATCTATAATCTAAAAGTGTTGATAAAGAGTTAGTAGCTTCAAAAATAATACTACCACCTTTCCCACCATCTCCACCGTATGGTCCACCTTTTTGAACATAGGCTTCACGTCTAAAGGCACAAGCACCATCGCCACCCTTACCAGATTCACAATAGATATGTACTTTGTCTATAAATTTCATTATTTTCCTCCAAAAAAAGAATCCCTAAGAGGGATTCTTTATTAAGCTTGTGGGTATACAGAAACTTGAGTTTTCTTTTTACCAAGTCTTTCAAATTTAACAACACCATCAACCATTGCAAATAAAGTGTCATCTCCACCTTTACCTACATTAGTTCCTGGATGTACTTTAGTACCTCTTTGTCTATAAATGATTGATCCTGCATGACAGAATTGACCATCAGCTAATTTAGCTCCTAATCTTTTTGATTCAGAGTCACGACCGTTCTTTGTAGAACTAACCCCTTTCTTAGAAGCGAATAATTGTAATCCTAAACTAAATTTCATAGTTATTTATCCTCCGTTATCTTTATATACTTTTTAGATGTTTCTTCAATTGATTTAAATGAAATCATCATAGTTTCAAGAACAATTTCAAAGTCTTCTCTATATTGATTAACTTTAATTTCATTGAAACCTTCTTTTAAAGTAATTTCACCATATCCATCAAGGAATCCTCTATTATCTAGTTCATTACAAATGCCCATTGTGATAGCACTCACACCTGCACAAACTAAATCTTTTCCTATGTCATCACTATTTGCATGACCTTTTATAGTAATTTTACGAATGAAATTATCTTTATATATTGCTTTAACTGAAATCATTTCTATTCTTCAGTTGTTTCTTTTTTAGCTGTAGCGTTAATTTTGTTGATTGTTAACTTAGTGTAAGGTTGTCTATGTCCTTGTTTTTTATGATAATGTTTCTTTGGTTCATATTTGAAAACAACGACTTTCTTTTCTTTACCTTGTTTTTCAACAGTAGCTTCTACTGTAGCACCCTTAATATAAGGAGCACCAACTTTAGTAGATCTTCCTCCACCAATTAATAATACTTTATCAAATGTATAAGCTGCTCCAGCTTCAACATCTAATTTTTCAACGAAGATTGACATACCTTCTTCAACTTTTAACTGTTTTCCACCAGTTTCGATAATTGCGTACATAAGTGTACCTCCTTTTAGATATTCTTAGACTCGCCAACCAAGGCAGCATAAGCTTTAATACCTCTTATGAGCGGTTGTAGATAGAGGTCTACAACAAGACAATAATACTAAATCAAAGTATTATTGTCAAATAAATAATTGACTAATTTGTAAGTGAACTAATCTTTTTATAATATTCTTTTTGACTCATATCTCCCTTTTCTAAAGTTGTAGATATAGTCCCATCAGAAATAGTTATAAATTTCTTTGAATAACTTGCGATTAAATTACTATGAGTAACCATTAAAATAGTAATACCTTCTTTTTCGTTAATAGATCTTAAATAAGATAAGATTTCAGTAGAATTTAATGAATCTAAGTTACCAGTAGGTTCATCTGCTACGAGTATTTCAGGTTTAGATACTAAAGCCCTACAAATTGCGACTCTTTGTCTTTGACCACCAGATATTTCACTTGGATACTTTGATAATTGTTTATCTAAATGTAATTTCTTAGCATATTCATTTACAAGTTCGTTAATTTCTTTTTTAGATTTTTTTAGTAATACTAATGATAATGCGATATTTTCATAAACAGTTAATGATTGTACTAAATTGAATTCTTGGAATATAAAACCAATATGTTCGTATCTAAACTTACCAATTTCTTTATCATTTAAATGCTTAACGTCTTTATCTAGAATTTCAACTTTTCCTTTTGTAGGCATATCAATGGTAGATAATGTGTTAACAAATGTACTTTTACCAGCACCTGATTGTCCCATTACACAAACAAAGTCACCTTCTTCAAGTACGAAGTTAATATCATGTAAAGCTTCGAAAGGATTAGCACTATTCGCGTTATAAATCTTTACAACATCTTCGGCTTTTAATATTTTCTTCATACATTAATCCTCATAGAATGATGCTTCATCACTTGTAGCATCAACGATTCTTTCATAATATTCTTCTTGTGTTAGGTTCCCTTTTTCTATAATTTGAGCAATTTCACCATCTTTAATAAAGATACAACGCGTAGAATATGAAGCAATATAAGTATCATGAGATACCATCACAACACTTTTTCCTTCTTTGTTCATTTGTCTAAATACTTCCAAAATAGCAGCACTATTTTTACTATCTAGATTTCCTGTTGGTTCATCTGCAACAATAAGTTTTGGATCATTTACTAAGCCTCTACATACTGCTACTCTTTGTTTTTGACCACCAGATATTTGATCTGGATATTTGTCTAATATGGATTCTATATCACATAATTTAGCGACTTTCTTTACTTTTTTATCTATCTCTTCTTCAGATTGTTTTCCTACAATAAGAGGAACACTGATATTTTGATATACAGTTAATGGATTTAATAGATTGAACTCTTGGAAAATAAATCCCATATTTTCATTTCTATATCTACCCATTTCTTCTTCACCATAAACTCTTACTTCTTTTCCATCAATAAAGAATTTTCCTTCAGTAGGCATATCTATGGTTCCAAGTATATTAAGCAATGTAGATTTTCCTGCACCACTAGGGCCCATAATACATACAAATTCCCCTTCTTCAATTGATAAATCAATTGGCTTTAATGCTACAAAAGGATGATCAGTGAATTTACCATATATTTTTTGAAGTTGTTTTGTTTCTAATAAACTCATCTTATTTCTCCTTTACAATTGATTCATTAATTGTAGATTGATATACCATAAAGTTAACAATACCTACAATAAACAATACAATTACATATAATCCAATTAATCCATATGCTTCTACAGAAGATAAATTGTATAAAGCGATAGATCTAGTAGCTAAAGAAAGCATCAACATAACTGGAAAGATAATTAATATCAAATAATAATAAAGCACTTCTTTACGACATATTTTATGTAATTCTTTCTTTGTATATCCTACTTTCCACATATTCACAAATAATGATTGACGTTTTTTAGCTTCAATCATGTTGTTGTACATGATAGTTGTAGCCATTAAAATTAATACAATAATATATCCAACTAAACATACAAAATGTTCTTGGAATACATCTTTATAAAGAATTGTGACATAATACAAAATAGATGTAGAGAACATCATAAATAGCATTAAAAGTTTACTCTTTAATACCATATATGAAAGATTTGATAATGCAATTGTTGCATATCTTGATTTATGCATAAACATTTTCTTAAAGTTAGCGACACTTGTCGCAATAGCTCCTGATACGCCAGCAAGAATGCATAAAAAATCAATTAAAATACAAGTTGTAATTAAATTACCTTGTTGATCAAAATAAATGTATAGTGTACTTAATATAAAAATAACGACAAAGATGATAAATGGTAATTTTATTTTACTCATTACCCCACTAACACTCATTTCTTCTTTAGCGTAAAATACATCTTTTACTTCTGTTCTATGTACATAACCAATAACCATCATAATTAACATAATTAATAGCGCAAAAATCAATAAAACAGCACTGGCAATAGACATCATACTAATTGATTGAACAGGTTGACTAGTTGACACAGCAATATAGGCAAATAATTTATTAATAATCAATATACCTAAACAAACACCAGGAATTAATGCAATCAAGAATAATAAAGCAGTTTGATAACATAAATAAATAGTAGTTTGAATCATGTTAGCACCACTTGTAGTCATAATCGCTATTTCATCTTGTTTATTTAAAATATAATAATTATTAACATAAAAGATTAAATAGCCACAAAAAGCCAGTACTACAAACCCTACAATATCGGCTACAGGGATACTCATTTGTGCCCAACTAGATCCTCCTACCACTTGCTCACCAGTATCTAAGGATTGATTAAAAATAATTGAGAAAAATACAAATGTCATCATAATCGCAATTGTCATTGCAACAATATAGAATATCGCATTCTTATATTCTCTCTTTAACATTTTCATTGATAATTTAAACATGTCACAACCTCCTACTAATAATTATATATTTATAATGATAATTAAAAAAGAGAAAATAATTATTTTCTCTTTGGAAATGACGCATCATATACTTCTTTTAAATAACTACTAGTGACATGTGTATATATCTGAGTTGTAGATAAATTCTCGTGCCCTAATAACTCTTGTACCGTTCTTAAATCAACACCATGTTCTAATAAATGTGTCGCAAATGAATGACGAATCATATGTGGATGTACTTTCTTAGTCGCATCAAATTTAAACATTAATCGTTTCAATATATCTTCTATACCACGATTAGTAAGTTTATTCCCATTTTTATTCACAAAAACATAATTATGTGAGGCATTTGTGGTGTGCATTAACTCACTTCGATCATATGTTATATAATCTTCTAATAATTCTTTTGCATAATCATGAAATGGCACATATCTATCTTTACTTCCCTTTCCATGAATAAGGAGAAGATTGTTATTAAAATCAATATTAGATACTTCTAAATTCACTACTTCACTACATCTAAGTCCTGAAGCATACATAAGTTCTAGCATTGTTTTATTGCGTCGATCTAATGGTGTTTTTTCTTCAATACTATCTAGAAAATTCAACATTTCATCTTCATATAAATATTCAGGATTTCTTTTGGGTTTCTTTAAAGATTCAATTAAAAGAAATGGATTATCTAATACAAGTTGTTGTTTAGTTAAATATTTATAGAATGCTCTTAAACTAGTAAGTTTATGATTGATGGTTGTATTAGTTAGATTCTTTTCATTTAGTTTCATCATATATCCTCTTAAGAAAGGATATTTAATTTCATTAAATGATTCAAATCCCTCTTCTTTACAATAATCCATAAATTCAGTAATCTCTCTACGATATGAATTGATTGTTAAATCTGAATAGTTTTTTGAATATTTAAGATAATCTAAATAATCATTTAATTGTTTATCCATTAATAAATGACTCCATAGATGAAATAGCTCTTGTAGCATAAGCAGCTTTTCGATCTTTCTTTTTGATATCAGACAATGTTGGTAATATACCAAAGTTTGCTTTCATAGGTTGGAAATTCTCTGGGTCGCTATGAGTAATATAGTATGCAAGTGAGCCCATGACAGTTTCTCTAGGAAAAGTAAGTAATGGTTCTCCCTTTAATAATCTTACCATATTCATACCAGCAACCATACCTGATTGTGCAGATTCAACATATCCTTCTACTCCAGTCATTTGTCCTGCAAAGAATAAATCATCTCTACCTTTAAATTGATAAGTTTGTCTTAAATGTTTAGGAGAACATAAGTAACTATTTCTATGCATGACACCATATCTTACAATATGCGCATTTTCTAATCCTGGAATCATATGAATGATTCTTTCTTGTTCACCCCATTTAAGATGTGTTTGAAATCCTACAATGTTATATAAACTCGCGACAGCATTATCTTGTCTTAATTGAACGACCGCATGATCCCATTTAGCGCCAGGATATCTTTCTAATCCTACAGGTTTCATAGGACCATATAATAACGTTTGTTTACCACGTTTTGCCATTACTTCAAAAGGCATACATCCTTCAAAGAACTTTTCTTCAACATCTTTAGGCTTAACGACTTCTGCATGAATTAAGGCATCAAAAAATGCATCAAATTGTGCTTCATTCATAGGACAATTAATATATTCATTATCCCCTTTATCATATCTAGATTTATAGTATGCAATATCAAAATTGATACTATCTTTTGTGATAATTGGTGCAGCAGCATCAAAGAAATAAAATGTATCATCTTTCAGTAATTCTTTAATACTATTTGATAATGCATCACTTGTTAAAGGACCAGATGCAATAATGGTTGGTCCTTCAGGAATCTTTGTTACTTCTTCATGAATGACATGAACAAGTGGTGATGATGTGATGATTTCTGTAATTTTTTTAGAAAATGACTCCCTATCAACTGCTAAAGATCCTCCTGCTGGTACACTAGTCTCTCTAGCTACCTTTATCACAAGTGAGTTATTCATAGCCATTTCTTCTTTTAACACACCTACTGCATTACTAAGACCATCTGCTCTTAAACTATTAGAACAAACCAATTCCGCAAACAAATCTGTATGATGTGCTCCTGTTGTTTTATTAGGTCTCATTTCATACAAATTCACTTCTATTCCAGCATTGATTAATTGATAAACCGCTTCTACACCCGCAAGACCTGCGCCTATGACATTCACTTTCATTTGATCACCACCTAACTTTCATATTATATAAGTGAATATTTTTTTAATCAACGAATATTAAAAATAGAAGACAATAGTGTCTTCTATTTGATAATTGTTTTACATTTTGGATAATCACTACATGCTTTAAATTCACCAAAACGTCCTCTTTTAATTACAACAGGTTGTCCACAGTTAGGACATACTTCATCTGTTGGTTTAGGATATTCAGATTTATCATTTTTAATATATTTACAATCTGGATATCCTCTACAAGCGATGAATTCACCATAACGTCCTTTTTTCTTAACCATAGGTTTACCACATTTAGGACATACTTCATCTACTGTTTCTTCATGCTTTTCTTCTTTTTGAATATACTTACATTCAGGATAGTTCCCACATGCAATAAATTCACCATATCTTCCTTTTCTTACAACTAAATCACCACCACATTCAGGACAAGTACCGACAACCTCAGGTTGATAGTCAGGTGCTTTATTGTATGTATCAGCAATTAATGGATCAATTGTATTTAAGAAAGAATCGATACAATCAACATATGTTTCATTACCATCTGCAATGATATCTAATTCAGATTCCATTTGTGCTGTATAATTAACATTGATAATATCATTAAACCATTGTACCAAGAATTTATTTGTTTCTATACCAGTATCTGTTGGTTCAAACATACGTTTAACTAGTTTTACATATCCTCTAGCTACAATTGTATCAATAATGGTTGCATAGGTAGATGGTCTACCGATACCATGTTCTTCTAATGCTTTAATAAGTGTAGCTTCTGAATATCTTGATGGTGCTTTTGTAAAGTGTTGAGACTTTTCAATTGCATCACTTGCAAGTTTTTCTTGTTTTTCTACAAGAGGTAATTGTTCATCGGATACTTTTTCATACTTCTTATATAC
>R03__coassemble_1402_pt1 | contig 11311 bp, 10 predicted proteins | sample R03__metabat2_low_PE_061 | metagenome-assembled genome bin R03 | reverse complement strand
AAGTAAAGTTCTTCTCCTAGTGGGACAATCACTGCGCATAAGAAAATCATTGGTAATTTATAATTGTTTAATAAGTTATTAATAGATGTTTGATTTGCGGAATTCGCAGATCCTGCTAAAACATAAGAAATAAGATTACCTATGTAGTTAGCGATAAAGGCACAAAATACACCTAACGCAATGGTTTTAATGATATCTATATAACTATGTTCATTCATATAGGTATGAAATTGATCCTTAACAATATCATAAAATAACCATATACCAATAAGTCCAAACAAAATATCATACACATAATTTACTACAACATTCATCATGGTTGCATTTTGTAAAGTTGGTAACATTAAACATATTGCCTTTGTGAGTGCATTACTTATATAGGTACCACAAATTTGATGAAATGGTAGATATATAAGTATAAATAATAGTTTTTGGTTGATATTGAATTTATATCTAAATGTTGGCTTCATTGTATCTTATTCAAAGTCCTTATATGTAATTTCTTCAAAGAATACTGTCTTAGCTAAGTTATATTTAATTTCATATAAATAAACACCAAGCACTGCTGTAGCTAAATAACTTATGATATTAGCTAGAAGTGCACTAGAAATAACAGATGATACTAGTGACATGATTAAAGCAGATAATATAGCACATATAATAATCATTGGCACATATGACAATTCTAGTTTAATTAATTCTAAGATGTGTCCTTTCATTAATTGATATGAAGTTTTGATTGCTTGCATGTTCTTCATATTATATTGTTCAAGAAGATATGGTACTGCAAATAAATAGAGTTCTATAAGTAGAGATACCACAAATGAAACAATCAATAATAAAAATATTCCTAATACAAAAGATGCATTATTTGTGACAAAAGCAGATAAATAATTTATAAGCGTACTTGTATCACCACTTGTTAAACTTGGTAATACTTCAATTAATGTATTAACAAGTGTGATATTTGCGCCTATAAATACAAATAAGCCTATAAAACTAATTAAAAATACAATAATATATTCAAATAAACCTTTTAGGAAATAAGTTGTAAATAAATCTCTAAATCTAGTAATACCTACAATAGCATCTTGATCTTCTAATGCTTCACTATTATTTCTTACAACTTTTAATGATGCGACAATCACACCATGATTAAATGGAATTAAAATAATAGTAGCGACTCCTGCAATAAACGACGCATAAGTATTAGATAAATTTTCTAGTAGTGTGGGTACTAGAGATACAATTGCTACAACCGTAAATATTCTAAATAATGCATTCTTCACATTTGGATCTACTAATAATTCATCAACTCTTTGTTTAATTTGTCGGGTCATAATATTCTCCTTTATTTTCTATAATGAAGAAAGATTCTTCATTATTTATTCTTGGTATTTTAAATGTATTTGCGAGGCCATTAGATACCAACATATGGTCATATAATCCTAGGGTATACTTAGGAAATAAACCTTGTCCTGGTGCGTATAAGCCTCTATTTAATAATTTGATTTGTCCACCATGGGCATGTCCAGATAAGATTAAATCTATGTTGTAATCTTGAATCATTGGATAATATTCTGGATGATGACACAACAATATTTTATAGTCATCTTCTTTTTCATATCTTTTTAACATGTCCAAATCATATTTACTAGATAATCCACCAAAGCATATACCATTTATTGTGATATATTCATTATCTAATAATATAATATGGTTTTCTTGAAGAAAGCTTAAATCACTTTCTTTATAATACCATTCATGATTTCCTCTAGAAATAATCACTGGTGCTATGTTAGATAAATCTTTTAATAATTTAAAAGTATGTGCATCATCACCATCTAATTTCTTTCTAAAGAATATTCTCAATACAACATGAAATCCATGTGCAATCAATCCTAAAAGACTCATTTGAGACATTCTTGGATCCTTACCTTGATCACATCTTTCAAATATATCTCCTACAATACATATATAATCTACATTTTCTTTCTTTATGATTTCCACAATACTAGAGAGTTCTTGATTATGTAAATCACTTAGAAATGCAATTTTGATATTAGGTAATGAGTAATCAATATGTAAAACTTTCATACTAAAAGTAAGGAAATGTTATACATTTCCTTATCCTTTCTTGTTTGATAAATAAATCACTTCTATATTTTCTTTTTTTAAATCATTATATAATGATTGACTTTCATCTCCTACCACAAATACTTTAGTAGTAGATGAAGATTCATAGATTTGTTCCAAAATTTCAAAGGGTACTTCTGCTTTAGAAGTTCTTGAAAATAATGATTGAACGGATTCAAGTGGTGATGCGTTGTGTTTTACAACTTCATATACACTTTGAATGATTGGTAATTCTACTTCATATTTTAAAGACATGGAATGTGCTGCATCAAGTGTATTAATTCCTTCTACTACCATGCCTACTTCTTTGATTGCTTCATCGACACGCTTTCCTTGTCCAATCAATGTGCCACATTGATTATTTCTAGAGTGAACGGATGTACATGTCACAATCATATCCCCAAGTCCTGCTAAACCATAGAATGTATGAATTGGGCATCCCATTTTAAGACCTAAACGAGATACTTCGGAGATACCTCTTGTGATTAATGCCGCTGTCGCATTATCACCATAACCTAGTCCATGAGAAATACCTGCAGCTAATGCAATAATATTTTTCAAAGCGCCACATATTTCAACACCTTTTATATCTGTATTTGTATAGACACGCATAAAGGATGTAGAGAATACTTCTTGAACAATTTTTGCATTGTTTGTATTTGTACACGCAGAGACAATCGTGGATGGTAATCCAATGGATACTTCTTCTGCATGTGTTGGTCCACTTAATGCAACAATTTGACCATAATCAAATGATTTTACTTTATTAATTTCTTCATGAATGATTTCAGACATTGTGAATAATGTTTGATCTTCAATACCTTTAGCGACATCTACAATTATTTGATCTCTATTAATATATGGAGCAAGTGTTTTAGCTGTGCTTCTCACAAATATACTAGGTACAGCTAAGACAATGACTTCTTGATGATCAATCGCAACTTGTATATCTTTAGTAAGATGAATACCATCTCTTATATGTGTATCTTTTAATTTAGGATGTTTTCTATATTTTTGTATATAGTCAACTTCTTCTTCGATTGCACTCCATGCGATGACTTCATGTCCTTTGACATCAAGTAAGTTCGCTAATGCAATTCCCCATGTTCCTGTACCGATAATAGATACTTTTGCCATATGTGACTCCTTTATAATTTGATATCTAATAATTGTATATCGTTTGTTTTCGCAATTAATAATAGTGTTTGATTTTTATTTAATGGTTGTGAGGCATTAATTTGAATGTTCATTTGATCATCTTCTTTTATCCCTATGACATTAATACCATACTTGGCGTTTAAGTTTAAATCAATGATAGAATGGTTCACCCATACCTCAGGTACTCTCATTTCTACGACACTATATTCATCATCTATTTCTGTTAAATCAATGATATTTTTATAGAGTAATTGTCTTGCAATCTTTTCACCCATTTCTTTTTCAGGGCGTACAACTTTAGATGCACCTACTTTTCTTAATACCATTTCAAAACGTTTGTTTTTACTTTTAGCGATGACTTCATTTATACCAATTTCTTTTAAGTTCATCACACATAATAAAGATTCTTCTACATGGTCTCCCATAGCGACAACACCACAATCAAAATCTTCTATACCAAGTGATTTCACAAATTCAATATCTGTTACATCGCCTTTAACAGCACGTGTTACATATTCGTCAACTCTTTTAACACATTCTATGTCATTATCCACTGCAACGACTTCTGCACCATAATCAACAAGTGTTTTTGCGACTTTACTTCCAAATACACCTAATCCCATTACGACATATTGTTTCATAATTATCCGATGATGATGTTTCCATTTGGATAAGAAACATCATTTCCTTTCATATGATTTGATTGTGTTAACATCATGAATATTGTAAGAGGGCCAACCCTACCAAAGAACATTAATACAATGATCATGAGTTTTCCTACAATTGATAAACATGGTGTCACACCACAAGATAATCCAACTGTTCCAAATGCACTAAATACTTCAAATATAATATCCACAATAGCGATATTCGGTTCTGAAATACTTAATACTAAAACACCTATAAAACATAAGATCAATCCCACAATGAAAATTGTGAGTGATTTTTCTACTGTTTCTTTATCTATTTTCTTTTTAAATACAACGACTTCATTTTTACCTTTAAATAGTCTTAATAAATATAAGATTGTTACCGCAAATGTGACTGTTTTAATCCCACCAGCAGTTCCTGTTGGTGATCCACCAATCAACATAAAGATACACATGATGAGCTTACTCGCTCTTGTTGTAGCGCCAAAGTTAATTGTCGCAAAACCTGCCGTTCTAAGTGTTGTACTTGTAAAGAATGAAACAAGTAATTTGTCAAATAGATTATAATTGATCAATACATGATTATATTCTAATACAAATGTTGAGACAGTTCCTAAGAATAATAATAGTATTGTCATCATAACCGCAATTTTAGTATGTAATGAATATGAACGAATATACACTTTAAGTGAAAATACTTTATATTCTTTCTTGTATCTTATTAAACTATTTCTAATTTCAGTCCATACAAAGAATCCAAGCCCTCCTGCAATAATAAGGCCTGAAATCGTTAAATTCACAAGTACATTTGTATCGTAATGACACAATGATGATGCACCCAATACATCAAATCCTGCATTACAGAATGCACTAATTGCATGGAAGACACTATAGTAAATACCTTCTTTTAATCCAAATTCTGGTATGAATTGAATGGATAAACATATTGCGCCAATCAATTCAAAGAAAAATGTATACTTTACGACTCTACGTATATATTTCTTAATATCTTCCATAGAGTTTTGATTTAACGCTTCTGTCATCAACATACGATTCTCATAGCTTAACTTCTTAGAGAACCAAGAAATCATCATACTATAAAATGTAAGGAAACCTAATCCACCAATTTGAATTAATACAATAATGATGATTTGACCAAGTCTTGTATATTGAATCGCAGGTGTTACCGGCACAAGTCCTGTAACGCATACAGCACTTGTAGCGATAAACAAGTGATTTATATAAGATGTTGATTCATTATTACATTGAGATAATGTAAGTAAAATACTACCAATCAAAACCAATAAAAAGAAACTTATAACAATTCTTTTCGTTGTATGAATGGTTTTTACTTTTCGTTTCTTAGATGTATTATCTAATATCCTCATATCTAATCCTCTAAAATCTTTTCAGCACACAACATACCATCAAGTGCTGCAGACATTATACCTCCTGCATATCCTGCACCTTCTCCAATTGGATAAAGATGAGGGAATGATTGAAAGTTTTCATTTCTTTCTATTCTTACAGGTGAAGAACTACGTCCTTCTATACCTGTAAGTATAGTACTTTCATTATAAAATGAAAGCATTTTTTTATTCATTAATTGAAGTCCTAATTTAAGATTTCTATTCATAAATTCAGGAAAAATATCATTCAAATTACATAGTTCATATCCTAATGGATAGCTAGGTAAAACATCTTTTAATTCAGTTGTAGCGACATTATCAATGTAGTCCACTACGCGTTGAACAGGTGCCTTTAATGATCCTGTTAACTGATATGCTTTCTTTTCTAATTCTTCTTGAAAATCTAATCCGGATAATGGATGAGATGAAGGGAAATCACTTGGTAATATATTGACAAGAATTGCGCTATTGGCGTTTTCTTTGTCTCTAGCATGTTCACTCATACCATTAATACAAATTGTGCCATCTTCATGCATTGAAGGGACTACTGTTCCTCCAGGACACATACAGAATGTGAATACACTTCTGTTTTCTTCTGTATGTACTGCTAGTTTATAACTTGCGGCTTCAAGTTTATTTGCGTATTGTTTTCCATATTGGATTTCATTGATTTCACTTTGATGTTGTTCAATGCGTACGCCCATCGCAAATGGCTTTTGACTCATAGGTATCCCTTTGCGATACAACATTCTATATGTATCTCTTGCGCTATGACCGATTGCAAGTACTAACACATCACTTTGGATAGTATCTGTATGATTGATTTCTATTTCATAGTGATCAGAGTATGAAAAATCAGTCATACAGCTATTAAATATGAAGGTAACACCTTTACTTTCTAAATCCTTCCTCATATTCACGATGACTTTTCTTAAATAGTCTGTACCAATATGTGGTTTCGCTTTATAGAGTATATCCTCTGGTGCACCATATTTCACAAATGCTTTAAGTATTTCTTCTAACCTTTTATTTTTAACACCTGTTTGAAGTTTTCCATCAGAGAATGTCCCTGCGCCTCCTTCACCATAGGCAATGTTGCTGGAAGAATTTAGGATGCCTTCATTAAAGAGTTTTTCTACATCTTTTATTCTTTCTTCTACTTTCTTTCCTCTTTCTATTATAGTGACTTTATTTCCTGCATTTGACAAAACATATGCGCAAAATAATCCTGCAGGACCTGAACCCACAATTGTGACAGAAAGGTTATTAGATGAAGGAAATATATATTGATAAGGTGTATAGGTTGTTACACTCTTATGATGTATTTTAGATTCATCTTTAACTTCAAATGCAAAACTACAATTATAGACGACTTGAGATCTTCTAGCGTCTATACTTTGTTTGATGAGTTTGACATCTAGAATTTCTTTCTTGGATATATTCAAGATATTCGAAATAATCTCTGTATAATTTGTATTTCCAATTTTTACTTTTACATTATTAATTCTTAACATAATTCCCTTATAATTTGATTAGCAGCTCTTTTGGCACTGCTTAACGCAAAATGTATATTATATCCACCACACATCCCATTTACATTTAATAGTTCACCTAAACAATATAAATGTGGATAACGATCTACTTCTAAACATTGATTTACTTCTTCAAAAGATAATCCACCAGAAATTACTTGTGCATATTCTTTATCTCTTTTAGAAGTGATATCAAATGTGAAGTGTTTTAATATATGCGCTACTTCTTTTATATCTTTCTTTTCGAAGTATTCAGCAATCTTTGTGTTTACTAAACCATCTAAATAATGATCACTTATTTTTTTATTATTAAATAGTAATTGATAGAGTTGTTCTTGTGTTAATTCATGAAACATATCTAATACAACTTGATAATGATTTTGATTGTCATCTATGTAATGTGATAATTGCATGACACAAATACCTGAAATGCCATAGTCAGTAAATAAGAGTTCTCCTGTCTCACTATGTATTTCTTTATTATTTTGTAGAAGCGTTACTTTCCCTTTTACTCTTACCCCTTTAAATGGATAACTCTTTTTTGTATTTAATGCACAAAGAGAACTTTGCGTATCAACGATTTCTAAGTTTAATTTCTTTAATATGTTATATCGATCATTATCACTACCTGATAATTTAGAAGCATTCGATCCAAGTGCCAAGATACAATAATCCGAGTGATAAACATTAGAAGATGTATGTAAATGATATTGATTATTGATATATTCAATATCATTTACATGTTGATTTGTGATGATTGTTACACCTAGATTATTCGCATTTTCTAATAGTACTCTTTTAACAGACAATGCTTGTTCACTTCTTGGATATACTAGATTATTGATTGTTGTAAGTGATAAACCTAAATCCTCTAGCTCATGGATATCAAAAGTATGAATGATATCTGCGATATATGGTTGACAATCACTATGATAGAAATCAATAGATAAGTGAGTGTTTGATAGATTACATCTACCATTGCCTGTAGATAAGAGTTTCTTTAATGGTTGAGCGTTACTTTCTAACACAATAACATCTACATTATTTAGTTTTTGTTTAAGTAGGATACTGCAGTAGATACCACTTATACCGCCACCTACGATAATTATTTTTTGATTCATAACGTGTATATTATACGATAATTCATACCATAAAACAAACTTCTCAACTATTGATATTAAACAAATAATTGTATATAATAACGCATGTATCAAAATAAGGAGATTTATTATGGGTAGAGCACATGAAGTTAGAAAAGCTGCAATGGCTAAAACTGCAGCTAAGAAAGCTAAGTTATATGGTTACTATGGAAAAGAAATCTATTTAGCTGCTAAAGCTGGTGGACCTGATCCAGATGGTAACTTATCATTAAGATCATTAATTGAAAAAGCAAAGAGAGAACAAGTTCCTGGTGATGTTATAAAAAGAGCTATTGACAAGGTTAAATCAGGGGTTACTGAAGATTATTCTCCAGTACAATTTGAAGGATTTGGTCCTGGTCAATCAACATTAATCATTAAATGTTTAACAAACAATATTAACAGAACTATTTCTCAAGTAAGACCTGCATTCACTAAAGCTAAATCAAAGATTGGTGCTGAAGGTTCTGTATCTTATTTATATGATATTGAAGCGACAGTTGTAGAAAAAGGACTTGATGAAGAAGCAGCATTAGATGCAATGATGGAAGGTGAAGTTGATGTTAAAGATATCGTTACTTTAGATGATGGTAGTGTTAAGATCACAGGTGAACCTACTGACTTACATAACATCAAAAATGCATTAATTGCGGTTAAAGAAGATGTTGAATTTATCGTTGATGATATTACTACAACACCTCAAGAAACTATTGAATTAAGCGATGAAGAATTAGATATGTTTGATCGTTTAATGGGATTATTAGATGAATGTGATGATGTTGACCAAGTATATCATAATGTAAGTAATTACGATGAAGGTGAATAGAAATAAAAAAGTGGCTTATGCCACTTTTTTATTTTCTCCCATAACTTTCCTTCCAATCAATTTGATTCACTTTTTCAAAGAGATCATCATATAAATCTTTATTGGTTTTTCTATAGATACCATAAAATGATAATTTAGCATCTTGAGAAGAGATTGGAATATATACCTTGTTTTCTTTTTCTTTAAAATATGGAATAGTAAGATTTGTACGGAATATTGGAATATCTGTAGATTGAGATAGTATATTATAGGTATCTATATTGTTTTGAGTTAAAAATTTAGACATCGGTAAATTTTCTTTACTTATCTCATACCAATAACCGACATTGTTTAATAATAGAAAATTGTATCCATCTAGTTCTTCAAATGTGATTGATTTCTTTGATGCAAGTACATGACTTGTGTTGACTGCGACATATAATTGTTCATCACATATCTTTTTACAAATTAAATCTACATCATTTATTGGATAATCAATGATCATTAAAGAATATAAATTTTTCTTAAAATCTTCTAACATCCTTTCAGTATTATCATATAATTGATCTTCTACTTTAGAATGAATTAAATTTTCTAATCCCCATAATGGTGCTGGCGCAATAGAAGCAATACGTACTTTTATTGTAGATTGATATAGTTCATTTACAGTTTCATTGAATTCAGCTAAATCATTTAATATAATTCTAGCCTTCTTTACTGCTTCATTACCGTATTCATTTAAAACCAATCTGTTTTTTACTCGATCAAATAATTTAAATCCAAATTCATCTTCTAATTTTTTGATAGCTTTAGTAATTGATGGTTGTGATACATGTAAATGTTCTGCAGCATTCAATATGGTCTTATAATCCGCAATTGCGACTAAGTATTCTAATTGATGTATTTCCATAGTATATCTCCTATATTTATTTTAATATAATTATAGCCAATGTAAATAGTTAATTATGCACAATGGCTATAATTATATAAATATAAAATATTATTATTTTCTTAAATATACAACTATTATGTAATTAAGAAAGAGAGGAAGAATATATGATATTTTATTATACATCAACAGGAAATAGTTTATTTATCGCAAAACAATTAGACGATAAAAAGTTAATGTCTATTCCACAAGTTTTAAAAGGAGAACAATTTGAATTTGAAGATGATACTATCGGTATTATCTACCCAGATTATGCTGCAGAAATGCCAAGGAGTGTAAAAAAGTTTTTAGAAAAAGTAACTCTTAAAGCAAACTATATCTATATGATTGCGACTTATGGAAAATTACATAGTGTTGTATGTGTTTATGGTAAGAAATATGCTGAAGATCATAGTATTCATGTCAACTATGCAAATGCTTTACTTATGGTTGATAATTGGTTACCTTCATTTGATATGTTGGATGAGATTGCAATCGATAAACATATCCCAGAACAACTTGCATCTATTAAAAAAGATTTAAGTGAAAGAAAAGAATATGTTTTAGAGTCAGATCAAGTAGGTATCGATGCCTATCATCATGTTCAAAAAAGAAATCAAGAACAACCAGAATATTCTAATGGTACTGCTTTAAAATGCAACACAGACAAATGTATCGGTTGTGGCATTTGTACTAAAGTATGCCCAGTAGGTAGAAATATATTAGTAGATGGTAAACGTAGTGAAAGAATGAATATGTGTGATTTCTGTTTAGGATGTGTTCATGCTTGTCCACAAAATGCTTTCTATCTTTCAATTCCAGAAAAGAATAATAATGCAAGATATAGAAACCCTAATATTAATATTAAAGAAATTATGGAATCAAACCAACAATAGGAGAAAGTTATGGAAGGTTATTTTAAATTAAATAATGGGATATATTTACCCGCCATTGGATTTGGTACTATGACACAATTTGATGATGAAGTTATTAACAATGTATCATTTGCATTAAATCATGGATACAAATTAATAGATACCGCAAATAGATATGATAATGAAGTAGCGGTTGGAAATGGATTAAAGAAATCAGGATTAAAAAGAGAAGACTATTTCATAGAAACAAAACTAGGACCGACTTTATATGAAAATGATCATGCAATCGATGATACTTTAAAAAGATTAGATGTAGATTATATTGATGTTATGATTTTACATCATCCTGTTAATAATTATATTTATGCATATAAAATGTTAGAAAAAGCATATAAAGAAGGTAAAATTAAAGTAATAGGTTTATCTAATTTTAGAGTTGAACAAATTCAAGAGATATTAGATATATGTGAAATTAAACCTGCTATTATGCAAGTAGAGGGACATCCTTATTACCCTGCAGAACATGTATATGATTTTTGTAAGAAAAACGATATACAATTACAATGTTGGTTTCCACTAGGAAAAGGTAATACTGGATTATTAGAAGATGACGTTATCGTAAGTCTTGCGAAAAAATATCATAAAACCCCATCACAAATCGTATTAAGATGGCATTATC
>R03__coassemble_1401_pt1 | contig 11316 bp, 12 predicted proteins | sample R03__metabat2_low_PE_061 | metagenome-assembled genome bin R03 | reverse complement strand
ATCAATTAAATAAGACATACAAAGTAATATTACGATATGACAAACATGAGTTATCTTTAATATTACCTAAATCTATCATTGAAAGATATGGATTAGTAGTTGGACAGATATTAGATAGAGACAATGTAGATGCACTAAAAGATCAAGAACAAGTACGTATTGCCTACAATAAAGCATTAAAATATTTAACCACAAAAGATTATTCATATAGTAAATTATCAAAAAAACTATTAGATAAAAATGATTTTGATCCAATTATCATCGATATCACTATGGATGAGTTAATGAAAAAAGGATTGATTGATGATACAAAGTATGTAGAAAATTATTTTAATAGCTATTCAAATAGTACTATAGGAATCAATAAAATTATTGATAAATTAAAAAAAGATGGCATCTCTCCATTTGTGATTGATGAATACTTAGCTAAGTATCCTATAGAATTAGAAGAAGAGAAAGCAACTGCATTAGTAAAAAAACTCTTTGATGATAATAAGACAAAACCTAAAAACGCATTAATAAATAGTATTAAAAACAAATTATTCAACAAAGGATTTACACAAAATACAATTAATACAGTTATTGATCAATTTGATTTTATAATGCCACATGATCATACAATGATGATCCTAAAAAAAGAATGTGATAAAACATATCAACGTTATAAATTAAAATATGAAGGTGTAGATTTAAAACTTAAAATCATTACATTCTTAGTAAGAAAAGGCTATGAATATGATGATATTCTAGAAATATTGGAGGAATATGATGACTTTAATTAAAGACATGAAACCTGGAGATGATAATGTATCATTTAACGCAATGATTACTCATTGTGTAGCAGGTAAAACAAATGGCGCAAATAAATCAAACTATTTGTCTATCACTTTTAGTGATCAAACAGGGACAATAGATGCAAAACTTTGGAATGCTCAACAAACAGATATGGATACTTTAAAAGAAGGGGCAGTCGTTGAAGCAATAGGAGATATTATTAAATATTCAGATCAAAGACAAATGAAAATTGTGAAAATTAATCATGTATCATTTGACCAATCAGCTCAAATAGAATATCTTCAAAAAGCACCTATGGATGCTGATAAAATGATAGAAGAAATCAAAGGATATATCTCTTCAATCAATAATGTAAAATTATATACTCTTACAAAACAATTATTTGAAGAACATGTAGAAAAGATCAAGGTATATCCTGCTGCCAGTAAAAATCATCATGAATATGTATCAGGACTTGCATATCATACATTGTCAATGTTGAAATTATCTGAAAGTATTGTGAATCTTTATCCTTCATTAAATAAAGATTTAATATATGCAGGAATTACATTACATGATATAGGTAAAACAGTAGAATTATCTGGACCTGTTGTACCAAATTACACATTAGAAGGAAACTTACTTGGACATATAAGTATCGCAAATGCGATGATGTTAGAGAAGGCAAAGCAATTAAATATAGAAGGAGAAGAAGTTGTATTACTTTCTCATATTATATTGTCTCATCATGGTAAAAATGAATTTGGTAGTCCTGTAGTTCCAAAACTCAAAGAGGCTGAAGTTGTATCAATGATTGATAACCTTGATGCAAGAATTGTGATGATTGATAAAGCACTTTCTGAAGTAGAAGAAGGAGAATTCACAAAACGTATATTCTCACTTGAAAATAGATCATTCTATAAACCAAAAAAATAAAGAGCTTATGCTCTTTATTTTACTTTGGCTAATATTTCGTCTAAATCATATACATCTTGATTATCTTTGAAATTAATTTCAATTGTATCAGTAGTATCATATCTAGGAATAATATGTACGTGGAAGTGATGGACAGTTTGTCCAGCTACTTCATGAACATTTGTAAGAATATTAAATCCTTTTGCATTTAATTTTAATTCGTAACTATTTGCGATATCCTTAGCTACATTCATCACATGTCCTAAAGTGTCTTTATCACATTCTAGAATAGAATCATAATGTTTTTTAGGAATCACTAATGTATGTCCTAAAGTAGTTTGAGATAAATCTAAGAAAGCTAGACAAACATCATCTTCATATACAATCTTTCCAGGAATTTCTTTGTTTATAATCTTACAAAAAATACAATCCATTTTTTATCCTCCTCCTCATCATTTAAATAAAAGACTAGGGGAACCCTAGTCTAAATATTTAGAGTATGTACTCTTAATTTCTTTCTTTAATTTTTTAGAATATACTTTAAAGTTATATTTCTTTAAATAAGTTGCTTTAATATCTTCAACGATATCCGAATCGCTTGATAAAGTATCAATATAATTATCAGTATCTTCATGATCAGAATCATAAACATATACAACTGCATATGTATCATCACTTAACTTAATAGCATCAGAATAAATACCATCACCATTTTTAGCAATCTTATCTAAAACATCAACTAAGTTTTCATCTAAAGATGTATTATTTTTAGTAACGATACCTGCATCTTGTGCATTATCACTATAATCATCTTTTTCCATGTACTTATCAAATTTTTCTTCAGTAGTTGCTTTAGAAATAATCTTTAAAGCTTGAGATTCTTTTTCAGTAATAATTAATTTAAATGAACATACGTTATATTCATCTAATAAATCATCTAAGTTATCTTTGATGTATTTATTTGATAATACATTTAATCTTGCCATTGGCTTAATGTATTCTTCGATGAATTCATCTCCATCTTCATAACCAGATTCAATAGCATAATCATCTAAACCATCAGTACTATATGATGAATATGTTTCAGTTAATGATTCAACTTCAGCAACGAAATCATCATCATCATCTTTAATTTCACTTTCAGCAATTTCATTAAGTGCATCAGTGACAACACTATCAACACCATAAGATTCTAATAGATAATTAAAGTAGTTTTGTTTAGTAATACTTACATCACCACTTACAAGTGTATCACTACCATTTGTTACTTTAGCTTTATAACCAGTATTACCAAAAATTAAATATCCAGCAATTGCGCCAATAAACACAACAACTACAACACATAAAATAATCTTTTTAACTAAAGATAATTCTTTAATATTTGAGAATAAATTTTTAATCTTAGTCATCACTGCGTTCCTCCTCTCTATCTTTAAGAGCATCAGAAACATAAGTCTTAATCTTCTTAGCTAATGTTTTATCATTAATAGTAATATCATATGAATTGTATGCTAGATAAACTAGATAATCATCATAAGTAAGAAGTGGAGATTCAATATCTACAGAACTTAACTCTTTCTTAATCTTCTTTTTACTAGTGCTAGTACAATAAATAAAGTAATATCCGTCATCACCTTCAATAGCACCAGAAATTTCTCCTTCTTTTAAAGATAAAGCTGTTTCTTCAACATTATCTCCATAAGTATCTCCTATTTCAGAATAGCTATCTACAACACCGATACTTCCCTTACTACTAGCTGAATCATCATCTGAGTAATCTTTAGCGATATCTCCAAATTTCTTAGAAGTATTTAATAAAGCTTCAACTTCATCTAATTTAGAAATCTCATCATCTGTCATACTATCAAAATCTGAAACAGATACTTTAATAATAGAAATCATTCTAGGATTAGCTACAGAATAATAATCATCATAGACTTCATCAAAATTATTCTTTACATAATCTTTTAAGAATTCTGTATATTGAAGTGCTTGTACTAAAGCTTCTTCATATGCATCTAATGTAGCATACCCAGAACTAGCTAAAGCAGATTCTAAATAAGTTTCATAATCATCACCATAGTTAGATTCAAAGTTTTCTTCAATAGATTCTACTCTTTCTTTGGCATCTTCTTTCATATTTTTAGTGATTGGAAATTTCTCATCTATTAATTGATCAATAATATAACCAAATAAAGTTGAACCATCTTCATTAGCATCATATAGATCTTCATAAACAGAATCACATGTAATTTCTAATCCATCTACACTGGCAAGAATTTGTTTGCCATCACTTGTTTTGGCAGCACATCCACATAACATAAGAGAACTTGCCAACAACATAGCCGCAATTCTTTTCATATATTTTCCTCCATAATTTGTACTATACCATTATACTTATTTATTATTAATTTTCAATGAACTAGTGAAATAAAAAAATTATCACATTATTTGTAGTAATAGGTGAATAAGTATAAAATAAATGACGAATGAGTAGGAGGCAAAGAATATGTCAACATTACAAATAAAAGACTTACATGTTTCAGTAGGAGATAAAGAAATATTAAAAGGGATTAACCTTACATTAAATACAGGAGAAGTTCATGCAATCATGGGACCTAATGGAAATGGTAAATCAACATTACTATCAGCCATTATGGGGCATCCTAAATACGTTGTAACCTCAGGAAGTATCTTATTAGATGATCAAGATGTATTAGCTATGAGCGTGGATGAAAGAAGTAGGGCAGGACTATTTTTAGGAATGCAATATCCTCAAGAAATTCCAGGGATCACAAATAGCGATTTCTTAAAAGCTGCAATGAATGCTAGAAGTGAACAACCAATATCATTATTTAAATTCATTAGAGAACTAGATAAAAACATTACTGAATTAAATATGGATGAAAATCTAGCACATCGTTACTTAAACGAAGGATTCTCAGGTGGAGAAAAGAAACGTAACGAAATCCTACAAATGAAATTATTAAAACCAACATTTGCCTTATTAGATGAAATAGATTCAGGATTAGATGTCGATGCATTAAGAGTTGTATCAGATGCGATTAACTCAATGAGATCTGATGCATTCGGTGTTGTGATGGTATCACACTATGAAAGACTATTTGAACTTGTAAAACCAACACATGTACATGTTCTTGTAAATGGAAAAATTGTACAAGAAGGTGGTTATGAACTTGTTGAAAAGATTGATCAAGAAGGTTACGTGTGGTTAAAAGAATTAGGTATTGAATTAAAGAAAGAAGAAGTAAAAAAACCAATTATATTAGAAAACTGTGGTCATAAGAAATAGTATGCAAATCACATTTAAAAACGATCAAATTGTAGATGCTTCTATAGATGCCTCTACAATCACATATAACGATCATATTCTTTCTATTAATTCAAAAGAACCAATCACATTATCAATTGAATATGACATCACAGAAAACACATCTATTACTTATAAAATAGGAAGAAATAGTGATGTTAAATTGATAGAGGTAAAAAAATTAAACAACTCAAAATTATATAAAGAAGTCTATGTTGAAGAAAATGCTATATTACATACATTTGTGAATAATGATGCTATTAACACAAATGAACATGAAGAAGTATATCATATTGAGACAAACGCCTCTTTTACAACAGGATATGCAGAATTATCCGATGAATCATTAAAAGCTAATTACCAATATCATTTAGACGGAGAAGGTAGTGCATGTTATGTAAGAATGGCTATTCTTTCTTCAAGTGATGAAAAGAAAAAATATAATGTTTCTATTACACACCATAAACCACATACAACAGGAATTATGGACAATTATGGTGTAGTAAAAGAAAAAGGACAATTAGTCATTGATGGTGTTGGTACCATCACTAAAGGACAACATGGGAGTGAATCTCATCAAACCAATAAAATTATGGTATTTGATAAAGATTGTGTCGCAAGTGCTAACCCATATTTATTTATCGATGAATATGATGTTAAAGCAAGTCATGCTGCTGGGGTAGGAAAGATGGACGAAGAACATCTTTACTATCTAGAATCAAGAGGATTGACTAAAAAACAATCAATGCAACTTATTACATATGGTTATTTAAAACCGGTACTAGAAGTCATTGATGATGAAACATTACGTTCTCAATTTGAGCACGTACTCAATAAAGTAGGTGAAAGTAATGTTTGATGTACAAGAAATTAGAAAAGACTTTCCAATGTTAAATGGAAAGAAAATGCATGGACATGATTTAGTATATCTAGATAATGGTGCAACGACATTGAAACCTCAAATGGTCATTGATACAGTTACAGATTATCTTACAAATTACTCAGGAAATGCACATCGAGGAGATTATGATTTATCTCATGAAGTCGATGAACAATATGAAAATGCAAGAGAAGTGATTAGAGACTTCATTAATGCAAAACAAGTAGAAGAAATCGTATTCACAAGTGGGTCTACAGATTCTCTAAACTTAGTTGCATATGGTTATGTAAAAAATCATATTCAACAAGGTGATGAAATCCTATTAACACTTGCAGAACATGCTTCAAATACATTGCCTTATTTTGATATTGCATCTCAAACAGGTGCAGTGGTTAAATATATCGATTTAGATGATGAAGGTAAAGTAACTTTAGAGAATGTTAAAAAAGCAATTACAGATCAGACGAAATTTATTTCTTTAGCTATTATCACAAATGTGATGGGCTATAAAGCACCAATCAAAGAAATATGTGCTTATGCACATTCTAAAGGCATTATTGTGATTGCAGATGGGGCACAATCAGTACCACATACATTAACAGATGTACAAGATTTAGATGTAGATTTCTTAGCTTTCTCAGGACATAAAATGTGTGGACCTACGGGTGTAGGCGTGTTATATGGTAAATATGAGTTATTAGATGATATGAAACCAACACGTTTAGGTGGTGGTAGTAACTCAAGATATAATTCATGTGGTGTTGTCACACTAAAGAAACCACCTTATCGTTTTGAATCAGGAACACCTAATATCGAGGGCGTTATTGGACTTGGTAGTGCTGCAGCATATGTCAAATCATTAAATATGTTAGATATAGAAGTTTATGAACAAGAATTAAGAAACTACGCAATAAGCAAGTTAAAAGAAGTGCCACAAGTAGAGATTTATAATGAACATGCTAATGGTGCAATTGCTTTTAATATCAAAGGTGTATTTTCACAAGATGCTGCTTCATTATTTAATACTTATGGTATCGCAGTACGTGCAGGACAACATTGTGCAAAAATATTAGATGAATATCTAGGTGTCTCTCAAACACTTAGAGTATCATTCTATTTCTATAATACATTTGAAGAAATAGATAAGTTAGTAGAAGTATGTAAGAAAGGAGATGACTTTTTAGATGCTTTCTTTGGATGATCCACAATTATTAAGAGACATTATCATGGACCATTATGAAAATCCTAGAAATCATGGATTAGTAGATGATGATTCATATTTAAAAGTAAATATGGACTCTTCGACATGTATCGACAACATTGATATTCAAGCTAAATTCAATGAAGATACAATTGAAGATATTCGTTTCGATGGAGAAGCTTGCGCTATATGCACAAGTTCTACATCTATCATGACTGATTTATTAAAAGGTAAAACAAAAAAAGAAGCACTTCATATCATAGAAAACTACATGAATATGATTCATGAAGAAGATTATGATCCTGATCTATTAGAAGAAGCCATTGCCTTTAAAAACACATATAAACAAGCTAACAGAATTAAGTGTGCAACACTTGGCTGGAATGGGCTTGTTGAGTTAATTAAAGAGAGTGAGGAATAGGTATGTCAGATTATAATATTCCTAAAAATAATGAAGCTTATGATTTTATAGATGAAGACGTCAGCGTATTTAAAACACCTAAAGGGTTAAATGAAGATATTGTTAGAGAAATATCTAAAATAAAAAATGAACCTGAATGGATGTTAGAATATCGTTTGAAATCATTAAAGTGCTTTTTAGAAAAACCGTTACCTACTTGGGGTATTGATTTATCAAATATGGACTTTGATGATTATACTTATTACAATCGTCCATCTAATGATAAAACAGATAAATGGGAAGAAGTACCAGAAACGATCAAGAACACATTTGATAAATTAGGGATTCCAGAAGCTGAACAAAAGTTCTTATCTGGCGCAAGCGCCCAATATGAATCTGAAGTTGTTTATCATAATATGTTGGATGAAGTAAAAGAAAAAGGTGTTATTTTCTTAGATATAGATTCAGGACTTAGAGAATATCCTGAAATATTTAAAAAATATTTCGATACAGTCATCCCATATAATGATAATAAGTTCAGTGCATTAAATGGTGCTGTGTGGTCTGGGGGATCATTTATCTATGTACCTCCAGGAGTCACATTAGAAAAACCATTACAATCATACTTTAGAATTAATTCGGAAAGAATGGCACAGTTTGAAAGAACATTGATTATCGTTGATAAAGGAAGCGATATTCATTATGTAGAAGGATGTACAGCACCTTCATATTCTAAAGATTCATTACATGCAGGTGTAGTTGAAATTGTTGTATTGGAAGGTGCTAGATGTCGTTATACAACCATTCAAAACTGGTCAAAAAATATATATAACTTAGTTACTCAACGTGCAAAAGTATACAAAAACGGTAGCATGGAATGGGTTGATGGTAATATAGGGTCATTAGTGACTATGAAGTATCCTACATGTATTCTTGCTGAAGAAGGTGCTAAGGGAACATGTATTACGATTGCGGTAGCTGAAGATGTACAAAAGATTGATTCAGGAAGTAAGATGATTCATCTTGCGCCAAATACTTCTTCACAAATCATTTCTAAATCAGTAAGTAGAAAAGGTGGAAAAGTTAATTATCGTGGTATGGTACGTCATAATAAGAATGCGACGAATTGTAAATCTAAAGTAGAATGCGATACATTAATTCTAGATAGTATTTCTACAAGTGATACAGTACCTACTAATATCATGTACAATAATGATTCTATTATTGAACATGAAGCAACCGTATCTAAAGTAAGTGAAGATCAATTATTTTATTTAATGAGTAGAGGTCTTACGAAATCTCAAGCAACAGAAATGATTGTTATGGGATTTATTGAACCATTCTCAAGAGAATTACCAATGGAATATGCAGTTGAATTAAATCAACTATTAAAGTTAGATTTTGGAGACGACGCTATTGGATAAGTCAACATTAAGGAATGAACTTAAAAGAAAACGCAAAGAAAATTTTGCGTTTTCTTCTTCTTTATCTAATATTATTATTTCCAAAGTAATTTCTCATCCTAAATATATCCAATCAAAAAAAGTAGGAATCTACGTATCTAAAGAAGATGAAGTAAATACACTTCCATTATTAACTTCAGCATTAAAAGAAAAACAAGTCTTTGTGCCTAAAGTCGTAGGTGACTCTATGATCATGGTACGTATTCATTCAATAGATGAATTACATCTAGGTTCCTTTAACATATTAGAACCAGAAGATAACATTGATGCATCTTCACTTGATTTAATGATAGTGCCAATGCTAGGGTATGATGATCAAAAACATCGTATTGGATATGGGAAAGGATATTATGATCGATATTTTATAACACATCCAAATATGTATAAATTAGGATTATCTTATGCTTCTCAACACGTTGATACGACTTATCCTAATAAAAATGATATCCCATTAGATGAAATATTAACCGAATTATCTTGAGGATGCTTTTTTCAAATGTTTGTGTTAATATAGGTGTACTAGAAAGAAGGTGTATAATAATGAGCGCAATTTCAAATATATTAAATGATGTTCAATTAAGAGACTCCTTAATTCAATTAAAACAAGAAAAAATTAATATTGATAACTTAGAATTAAAAGATAAGTTAGTATCATTATTAAGTCACGAAGATCCAAAAGTAAGAAAAAACACAGCAATTATACTAGGTCAATACAATGATATGATTGCGGTATTACTACAAGCTTATATGCAAGAAGAAACAGATTATGTTAAAGAAGCATATTTAAAAGGATTAGAATCTCAAGAAGGATTAGATTTATTTATTGATATATTCAAACAAATCCAATCAGATTTAATGAATAGTGATGCAGATGCTAAGCATATCACAGCACAATTAAAAATATTAAATATGATTATAGTAGAAAATAGTGATCATGATATAAAGGAAATTAAAGATAAACATTTACCAATAGATGTATTACTTACAACACTTCCAAATTATCAATCATTATTATTAGATGATCCTAAACTAAAAGGTTGTCCACATAAAGAAGTATCTCAAGGGTTAATTGTTAAAACTGAATCAATCAATGAAACTAGAAAAATGAGATATTATAAAGAAATGTTGATCCCATTAGGTGCATCTCAATTACCTCAAGAAGTAGATACAATTGTAGAAGCACTAAAGAATAGTAAACTAAATACAATCTTAGAAAGATTATATGGTGAAGAAAACTATTATTATAAATTAGTAGATGTACTAAGAGAAAAGAATAGTAACTTTATATCAAAATTATCAGATAAAATTTCTGATGAATTTGGAACACAATTATTAAATGTCAAGACAAAACAAGATTTTGATATTGTGGTAAAAGAAGTAAAGAAAGGAACTGTATCTTTATATCTAAGACCAAATATTAAAGACAAGAGATTTGGTTATAGAAAAGAAGTGATTGCTTCAAGTATACAGCCATATATTGCGGCAGTATTACTTAAATTATTTAAACCATATATAAAAGAGGATGCAAGTGTATATGATCCTTTCTGTGGTGTAGGTACAATGTTAATTGAACGTTATAGATTATCTAAACCAAAATTCATGGTTGGAACGGATATTTATAATGATGGTATAGAAATCGCAAAACGTAATACTAAAATCACAAAATATAATATTAATTATGTTCATAAAGATGCATTACGTTACGAAACAGAAGAATTGTTTGATGAAATGATTACAGATATGCCTACAATAGCACAATCTAAAGATGAAGCATCATGTAATAAAACATATCAAATATTCTTTAATAGAATAAAAGAATTAGTGAAAGTAGATGGGGTAGTAGGAATCTATACATTAGAAGACCAACTCGTCAACAAATATAAAACTGATGATTTAGAATTATTACAAGACTATTCAATCAAACGTGGTAAGAATATATATCACTTCTTTATATTCAAGGTAAAATAACATGTATTATGTATATATACTTAGATGCATTGATTACTCATTATATACAGGTATTACTACCGATTATAAAAGAAGATATCATGAACATATAACAGGTGTAGGTGCGAAGTATACAAAATCACATAAACCAATATCTATAGAAGCACTCTTTACGTGTAAGTCACGCAAAGAGGCTTCTATATTAGAATATGCGATTAAACAATTATCTAAAGAAATGAAGGAAAAATTAATCCAAGATAAAGATTTATCTATCCTAAATTCTATAGATATTTCGCTTTATAAAAGTGTTGACTTAATAATATTGTAATGATATTATAACAACGCTTAAAAGTGGAGGTTTAGCTCAGTTGGGAGAGCATCTGCCTTACAAGCAGAGGGTCAGCG
>R03__coassemble_1381_pt1 | contig 11427 bp, 10 predicted proteins | sample R03__metabat2_low_PE_061 | metagenome-assembled genome bin R03 | reverse complement strand
AACTAGAACTTGCGATTAATATTATTTGTTTAATATTATTTGTAGGGAGTGTCATCGGCGTAGAAGTCACCATGATCGTAAGTAACTTAATCCCTACTAGTTACATCGTATTACTAGGAATTATGTTTGTATTACTAATCATAATCTATGTACTGCTTGTAATACTACAACCTACTAAAAAGAAAAGAAGTATTATTACACAAGTTGTCAGTAGTATATTATCTATTGTCTTAATTATAGGAAGTACATATGTCTACAAGTTATCTGCAACCGTTGACTTATTATCTTCATCATCATTTCAAACTCAAGCAATCTCAGTCATTGTATTAGATGAGTCAGAAATAAAGAATACCAATCAATTACCTAATAAAAAGGTTGGTTATATTTCTTTTATTGATGAAGAAGGCATGAATTATGCAATCAAAGACATCAAAGAAAATATCGGTAATATCATTACCGAAGATAAAGATGACTTTGATGCATTAATCAATGACTTATATGATAAAAAAGTTGATGCGATTATCCTAGATGAAGCATTTAGATCTATTGTAGAAGATTCATTTGATTCATTTAGTGATGATACAAGAGTCATTTATCAAGTAACCATTGATCAAGATGCCATCTCCTCTAAAGGTGTCAACGTTACAAGTGAACCATTTGTCGTCTATATTTCTGGAAATGATGAATATGGTGAAATGACATCTATTGGAAGAAGCGATGTCAATATGATTGCGGTCGTTCAACCAGTCACTCACCAAGTATTACTCATCTCAATTCCTAGAGACACATATTATAAGCTACATCGTAATGGTCAATATGATAAGTTTACGCATACGGGTGTTTATGGCTTATCTGAAAGTATCAATACTTTACAAGACATGTTAGATGAAGATATTAATTATTATGCAAGATTAAACTTTACTTCATTTATTAATATCGTAGATGCATTAGGTGGCATTACTGTTTACTCACCCGTAGCCTTTGTGACGAAGAAAGGTCACTATCAAATCAACAAAGGCTACAATAAACTCAATGCCAAACAAGCATTATCATTTGTAAGAGAAAGAAAAGCGTTAGGAACTGGAGACTTCGCAAGAGGAAAGAATCAACAACGTATGATTAGTGCCATCATCAAGAAGATTTGTTCACCAACGATACTTACAAAGTTCAATGAAGTATTAGATGCTGTATCAGGTAGTATAGAAACAGATATGTCTACAAGTGATATGAATGCACTTGTAAAAATGCAATTATCTGATATGCCTTCTTGGGATATCCAATCATTCCAAATCTCAGGTACAACAGGCATGATGCCTTGTTATAGCGTAGGTGGTAAGAAGTTATCTGTTGTTATACCATATGTCGATTCAATAGAACTAGCTAGAGAATATATCAATGATATGAAAGCGGGTAAGACAATTCAAACTGATGAAGGGGACTTAGATGAAGAAAAGACATCAACAACCTCTTCAACAAAAATCAGTGGTAAGACAATCATAGATACAGATCCTGATTATACAACATCAGTTGATACTTCTACGACCGATACAACAGCTACGGATACAAGTACAGAATCGACAGTTACCGATACAACTACTAACTAAAATATCTCAGGTAAAACATAAAGTTTTACCTGATTTTTTTATCAATCTTTATAAACGCATATTTATATTATAAAAAAATGTGATATAATAGTAGAACCCACAAAGAAGGAAGTAGTTATGTATATTATCACATCTGAACAATTAAAATCATATTTAACAGAACCATTATATAGAAGAGTAAGAATATGTGATGATCATTGTGTTGTAAGAATCTCAGTAAACGCTAATAATGAAAATGGCGATATTCAAGTGCTCTCTAAAATCTCATTAGAATCAGAAGAACTTTTTACTGTAATCATTAAATTAAATCATACTGGAAAAGTATTAAGTTATAAATGTGAACATGAAGATCCTTTAAAATATGTTGGTATCATATTATATAAATTATCTAAAGAAGATATCCAATCATTTCCATATATGTATGATGTCACAAGTGAAGAGTTACAAGAGTTATATACGCCTAAAGTAGATGAAATCGATCCTAGATTTAAAGAATCCTATGACCTCATTAACTACTACTATAATATCGCAAAAAGAGAATCTAAGATTCCAACTTATATCGCAGATAATTACCTAAAAGTAGAAGTAGAAAAAGAGGGGAATGAATTAAAACTAGGATATCGTCTCATTCATGATGGCACACCTTATAAAATAAAAAATGCGAATAACTTATTAGATGCGATCGATAATAACACAACCATGCGTTTTTCTAATAAGTTATCTATGGTCATGAGTGAAGATATCTTTGATGAAGATTCAAAAGAAATCATCTACATGATTCGACAATTAAATCTTGTTCATGATCTTCAATCATTAGACTTATTTTATGATACATTAAGTAGTTTACCATCAAAATATAGTAATAAAGGATATCATACATTAGATAAGAAAATAGACTTAAATCTAGAAATCACAGAAGATAGTTATATCTTCTCTATTGATTCCTTTTTCTTAGTAGGTGTATTACTTTCTAATACCAATCTATATTCCTTTGAAACAGATTATGTAGAATGTTATAGATATAATAAAGAAACTATTACATTCTTAAATAAATTAAAAGAAAACAACTATCAATTGGTTGTCCCAAAAAGTAGTAAATACGACTTCTATAAGTATGTATATAAACAAATAGAGCCTTATATCAATTGTAAAACAGACTTATGGTCAGACTTTCATACAGAAAACTATATTAACTTATATTGTGATATAGATGATGATCATCGTTTAGTATGTCAAGTAGAATATATCTATGATGATAGTATGCATTATGGCTTTGAAGATTATCCATATGTATCTGTTGAAGCAGATATCGTAGAAAACTATTTAAGAGATTATGCAGATGAAATTAAAGATCATATGATCTATTTTGTGGATAATGATGAACTTGTCTATCATTTTGCATTAGAAGGTTTACCATATCTCTCTAATTATTGTCATGTATTTGCATCAGAAACATTAAAATCATTAGGTACAAGCTATAAAGTAGGCGCAAACATCCATATCACCTCTAACAATCATTTATTAGATATCAACATTGATACTATCAATGTTGAAAGAGATGAATTATATGATGTATTGCGTGCCTATAAGAAACATAGAAAATATTATAAGTTAAAGAATGGGCAACTGTTATCTCTTGAAAGTGGAGAGTTAAAAGAACTTAATGACTTCACACAATATCTAAACTTAAATAAAGAAGATTTCTTAAATGATCATATCACTTTACCGGAATATCGTTTATTTAACTTAGAAGGATTATCTAATAATAGTGAGTATATCCAATATCAAAGAAGTGAAGAATATAAGAAAAATCTAGAAAACTTTAATAATATACAAGTACAACCGATCCCAGATAAATATCAATCCATATTACGTGATTACCAACAAACAGGTTTCAAGTGGTTAAACACCATGGACCAATATGGCTTTAATGGTATCTTGGCAGATGATATGGGACTTGGTAAAACCATTCAAATGTTAAGTTATCTTGAGACAAAAAAGAATCAAGGGGTAAGTATTGTCATCACACCTGCATCCTTAATGTTGAACTGGGAAGATGAATTAAAGAAATTTCATTCATCATTAAACGTACTTCTTATTGTAGGGGACAAGGATACAAGAGTAGCACAATTAGAATCTATAAATGATTATGATTTAGTCATCACTTCTTATGATTATTTAAGAAGAGATATTAATAGTTATTTAAATACTGAATTTGAATGTATCGTATTAGATGAAGCACAATACATAAAAAATCCACAAACTAAATCTGCAGAATGTGTTAAACAATTAAAAGGAAGACATCGTTTTGCGCTCACGGGTACACCAATAGAAAACTCTTTAACAGAAATGTGGTCTATCTTTGATTTTCTCATGCCAAATTACTTATATACTAAAAGAATGTTTGAAGATCAATTCTTACTGCCAATCGTAGAAAACAATGATGAAGTAAAGACAAATCAATTAAAAAGCATGATTTCACCGTTTGTGCTTAGAAGAAATAAAAGTGAAGTACTACGTGAATTACCTGATAAGATTGAACAAGATCTTTACTACAAGATGAGTGAAGAAGAAGAGAAGTATTACTTATCTCATTTAGTAACCATTAATAAAACATTACAAGATAAAATGGGTATAAAAAATGTAGGTAGAGTAGAAGTATTATCGATGTTAACTAGACTTAGAGAAATATGCCAAGATCCTAGAATCATTGATGATAACTTATTTAAAACACCATCCACTAAAATAAGAAATGCCATGGAATTAATCAAGACAATCAAAGAAAACAACAAGAAAGTCTTATTATTCTCATCCTTTACATCCGTACTCACATTGTTAGAGGAAGAATGTAAAAAAGAAAATATCTCTTATTATCGATTAGATGGTAGTACTACTAAAATGAATAGAAAGAAATATGTCGATGCATTCCAAAATGATGATACAACATTATTCTTAATATCATTAAAAGCAGGTGGTACAGGATTAAATCTAACAAGTGCTTCTGCCGTCATTCACTTTGATCCATGGTGGAATATGTCTGTAAAATCTCAAGCAACAGATAGAACACATCGTATCGGTCAAAAACAAACGGTCAATGTCTATTCATTATATATGAAGAACTCCATTGAAGAAAAAATACATTTACTTCAATTAAAGAAAATGAATCTTGCAGATACATTTGTAGAAGGAAATAAAGGAAGTGTCATGAATATCACATTAGAAGATTTAACTTCCCTATTTGAAATGTAATGAACACAATTAAAATAGAATTAGATGAGTATATCGAAAAACCATTAAACAACTTATCTCCTTATTATTTATACAAAATATTATTAGGAAATATACAAGTAGGAACACTCATCTATCGAACAGGTAGTATTCAAGATCACTACTATGATGGCCATATTGGTTATACAATAGAAGAAAACTATAGAGGCCATCATTATAGTTATCTTGCGGTAAAGGAACTGTTAAAAGACATTGATCATGATGTGATCATCACTTGCGAAGAGGGGAATATTGCATCTCAAAAGATCATTGAAAGATGCAATGCACAATACTTAGACACAAAACCTATCCCAACTCATTTGAAAAAACAATTCTCAAAAAATGAAAAAGTAAAAAGAATATATATTATTAAAAAGGAAAACTTCTATGACAAATCAATATAACCTTTCTCAAAAGAAAAGTGAATTAGAATGGAAACTAAATAGAATAACCGATATCATTGAAAGAGATTCAATTAAGATTTCTGAAATAGAAACATTAGAGAATCAATTAAAGATTTATAATGATGAAATGTCAGAAACGATGTCTAAAAGAAATCTCATCCATGATTTAATAGAGGATCAACAATCATTAAGCGAAATAGAAGATCAAATTTATGAATATACTAAAAGTGTACAAACTCTTACAGTATCTTCTAATGAATTATTAAAAAAATATAACGATTTAAAAGACCTTCAATTAAAAGTCTATGCAGGTTTGTTGGCAGAGACTCTAGAAGAAGGAAAACCTTGTCCTGTTTGTGGGAGTACTATCCATATTAAAAAAGCAGACTTATTGGATGTAAAAGAAAATGAAGAGAGAATGAATCATGCTTTAAAAGCCTATAATAAAGAGAAAGATCAATTAGATGAAGCAACCATCATATTATCTCAACTAAAGTCTCAACAATTCTCTCTACAAAATAAGATCGCGATATTCGTTAGACAACTTGATATAGAAGAAGACTTATCTAAAGAATTACTCACAAATATGTTGTATAAGATTGATAAACAAACAAGTCAAAAATTAAAGACATATAAAGAGAATGAAAACGAATTAAAATATTTAAAGAAACTCGCAAAAAGTGTCAAAGATTCCATTAGCTTAAAGGAATCTTATATTAAAGAAATAGAAGAAATAACCCAACAATTAAAAGATACAAATCAATAAAAAATTATGATATAGTAGTGAAGAGGTGAGAAGATGGAATTACATGAATCAGGAGAAATGTATTTAGAAACCATTCTCGTATTAAAAAACAAAAAAGGATTTGTAAGATCAATAGATATCGCAAATGAAATGAACTTTTCAAAGCCTAGTGTCTCTAGAGCTATGAAACTATTAAAAGAAGAAGCGTATATTCAAATAGATGATAAGGGACTTATTACTCTCACTAAAAAAGGAGAAGACTATGCTAAAAGCATTTATGGAAGACATAACGCTTTAAAAGCACTCTTAGTTTCTATTGGTGTGGATGAAATGATTGCTGAAGAAGATGCGTGTAGAATAGAACATATTATTTCAAAAGAATCTTACGAAGCAATAGAAAAATATATTAGTGAGTTAAAATAATATTATAGGGCAATCTTACGATTGCCCGTTTTTATTGAGATAGTGATGTGGATTTGTTATAATGCATACGGTGGTGATAAACAATGGAAAATGAAACAAGAATGAGTAAATACAAATCATTAAGAGATGAATTAAAAGATGATGTTATGAATAATCCATCATCTCAAACAGTGGTAAATGAAGAAGATGATGACTTCTTATCATTTATACCAAAAGAAGAAGCAGATGAATATGATGATACAATGATTACACCTATTGAATTAAAGACATCTTCTAAAGAAGAAGTAGATGCTTTAATGCATAAAGATGAAAATCATAATACAAGAATGGATATCTTATCAAAGATCAGAGAAGAAGTTTCAGTAAGCGAAGAGATAGAAGAGGAAGAACCCGCTGGTTCTTTATTAGATCGTTTAGCTCAAATGTCTCCTAAAGAAGATGTAGAAGAATTAGAAGCATACAAAAAAGAAGTAGAAAAGAAAGAAAAAGATGCTTTAAAACAAGAAAAGAAAGCATTAAAAGAAGAAAAGAAAGCTTTAAAGGCTCAACAAAAAGCCATGAAAAAAGCCAATAAAGAAGCTAAACAAAAGATCAAATCATCTTATGAAGATGAAGAAGACGATACAACAACTTTAGATAAAGTATTAAACTATGTCACAATCGCATTAGCTGTTGTAGCAGTTGTTTTATTTGTATTAGTGATTAAAAACTTCTTATTTTAATTAGAGGGGAAATAAAATGAAGAAAATATCAATCGCAATTGATGGACCAGCTGCTGCTGGTAAATCCACAATAGCTAAAAGAGTTGCATCGATATTACATTACACTTACATTGATACCGGTGCAATGTATCGTACAATTGCATTATATGCGATCAAACATCATATTGATTTAAATGATGAAGTCGCAATCTCTAATTCATTAAGTGATATCGAATTAAATATGAATCCTGATGGACAAGTATTATTAAATGGGGAAGATGTTACGGATGAAATAAGAGAAAATGAAGTATCAATGGGTGCTTCTATTGTATCTGCCTATAAAGCAGTAAGAGAATTCTTAGTAGATAAACAAAGACAAATGGCAAAAGATGGCGGAGTCATCTTAGATGGTAGAGATATTGGGACTGTTGTATTAAAAGATGCAGAACTTAAAATCTATCAAGTCGCTAATGTAGAATGTAGAGCACTAAGAAGACATAAAGAAAATATTGAAAAAGGGATCAGTTCTGACTTAGAAAGAATTAAAGAAGAAATTGCACAAAGAGATCATCAAGATATGACTCGTAAAATTTCTCCTTTAAAGAAAGCAGACGATGCTATTGAAGTTGATACAAGTGATATGACATTAGATGAAGTCGTATCACGTGTTATGGAACTTGTAGAAGAAAAAATAAGATAAGGGTGTGAGAATATGCCTCAAAGTGTAGTCGCAATAGTAGGACGTGCCAATGTTGGTAAGTCTACTATTTTTAATAGAATTGTAGGGGAAAGAGTATCGATTGTAGAAGATACACCAGGTGTCACAAGAGATAGAATATACGCAAATGCAACGTGGTTAACACGTTCATTTCGTTTGATTGATACAGGTGGTATTGAACTTGAAAATGCTACCTTTACCCAACAAATCAAAATGCAAGCTGAAATTGCGATAGAAGAAGCCAACTTAATACTATTTGTGGTGAATGGTAGAGAAGGGGTTACTAAGGAAGATCAATATGTAGCTAAGATGTTACAGAAATCTAAGAAACCTGTGATTCTTTGCGTTAATAAAATAGATGACTTAGCCTTTAAAAATGATATATATGATTTCTATAATCTAGGTATTGGTGATCCAATTGCAGTATCAGGAAGCCATGGTATTGGTATTGGGGATATCTTAGATGAAGTTGTAAGACTTCTACCAGAAGAAAAAGAAGATGAAGATGAAGGGGTTATTCGTTTTTCAATCATCGGTAGACCAAACGTTGGAAAATCTTCACTCACAAATGCACTTCTTGGAGAAGAAAGAGTCATTGTATCCAATATAGAAGGCACAACTAGAGATGCGATCGATACAAAATTCACTAGAGATGGACAAGATTATAGAGTCATCGATACAGCAGGTATTAAGAAAAAAGGAAAAATCTATGAAAAGATCGATAAATATTCTTTAATTCGTTCTTTATCCGCAATAGAAAAAAGTGATGTCGTATTATGTGTCATTGATGCAAATGAAGGGGTTATCGATTTAGATAAACATGTTGCAGGATATGCACATGAAGCAGGTAAAGCCGTTATTATCGTTATTAATAAGTGGGACTTAATTGATAAAGATACAAACACAATGGCCAAGTTTGAAAAAGATATTAAAGAAAAATTTAAATATCTTGATTATGCACCCGTTGTAATTGTCTCAGCACTCAATAATAAACGTGTACACTTATTATTACCGTTAATACAAAAAGTATATGAAAACTCTCAAAGAAGAGTGACGACAAGTGTATTAAATGATATCTTGATTGATGCTCAAACAATGAATCCTACTACGACTTTCCATGGTGGTAGATTAAAGATTTATTATGCAAACCAAGTGGCAATTACACCACCTACATTTGTCTTGTTTGTGAATGATCCAGAATATTTACACTTTTCATACAAACGTTTTATAGAAAATCAAATACGTAAAGCATTTGATTTTGAAGGAACACCAATTCATATTATTTGTAGAAAGAGGGAGTAACTATTAAAAGTTTAGTTATTACAGATACACCTTTACCTTTAGAAGCCTTTAATAACAGTGTAGTTGTAGATTTAAATAATCTAGATTTTAAAGGCTGTACAGGTGGTCATTTGTGTCTAAGAAATGAAGGTCAATGTAAATATAAAGATGATATGCGTCTAGTAAGTGAATGGTCAAATAACTGTTCACTTATTATCTTAGTAAGTAAAGTGAAGTATGGATGTGTAGACATCCCACTTAAAAGATACTTAGAAAGACAAATATGTAACTATGAACCTTTCTATACTTTAGTAGATGGAGAAACAACACGATTATCTTTATCTAACTTAAAAAAGAAAATTATCTTTATAGGATATGGTGATATAGATGAGTATCAAAGACAATTAGTCATTGATTCATTATCAAATATGCAATTAAATGTCGATATCAAATCTCTTACAACATACTTTTGTGAAGAAAAGGAACTTGTAGAGACCATTGCGACATTTGGAGGTGTGGATCATGAATAAAGTATTAGTCATCTCATCATCACTTAGAAAAGCATGCCGTTATGTAGATCCTTTTGTGAATAAACTAGAAGTATTCTTAAATAAAAAGTGTCAAGTGGATGTCAGAAGTGCATATGGCTTAGATATACGTATCATCAATGATTACGATACAATTGTCTTTGCGTTTATTAATGCATCTAACTTAATTCCATCTTCTACATTAGAATTATTTGATGATATCTCAAAGTTCACAAACCATTCACAAAATATCTATACACTTATATGTAATGATGAATATGAAATTGATCGATGTGATTATAGTGAAAGAGTTGTAGAAATCTTTTGTGATCAATATAACTTAAACTATAAAGGATCACTCAAGATTGGTTCATGTTTTATCATTAACCGTATGCAATATGGCTTAGTATTAACAGGTCATATTAAACGCTTTGCGACTGCGATTATTGAAAATAAAGAAGTAGATATTCATTATACATATACTTCTAAAAAACAATTTATGAAAGATGCAAACCGTTATTGGCATAAACTTATAAGTAAGGGGGATGCATAAATATGTTTGGTTATTATGGTTATTATGGCTATAGCTCAGGATATTATATTGGCACAATTCTTGTGTTATTAGCTGCATTACTTGGTTTCTATGCACAATACAAAGTACAAGCAGCTTATAAAAAGTACTCGCAAGTAAGAAGTAGATGTAATAAAACAGGAGCACAGGTAGCTAGAGAAATACTAGATAGTCAAGGGTTATATCATATCGATGTTAGACAGGTATCAGGAACACTCACTGATCATTATAATCCTAGTCAAAATGTGATTAACTTATCGAGTGGGATCTATAATAGTACTTCTATTTCTGCAGTGAGTGTTGCGGCACATGAATGTGGACATGCGATTCAATATAAAGTAGGATACGCACCAATAAAGATGAGAAATGCGGTACTACCCGTCGCAAATATGGGACAATATTTAGGTTGGATTTCTATCATGTTAGGATTAGCTATTGGTAATACAAGACTTGCGGTTGTAGGTGTATTACTGATGTGTGGTATCTTATTATTTCAATTGATCACATTACCAGTTGAGTTCAATGCAAGTAACAGGGGACTTGAAATATTAAAGGATCGTTATTTAGATGCTGATGAAATTGGTGGATCATATAAAGTCTTACAAGCAGCAGCTTTAACTTATGTCGCTGCAATGATTTCAACACTCATGAGTATCTTGAGAATTGTACTCATGATTTTTGGAAGTTCAAGAAGAGATTAAAGGGTTTAATAAACCCTTTTTTTGTTGTATAATTTTTGCAGGTTAAAAGGGTAATATATGAAGAATAAAAAATTTAACATTGTTGTAGGTGTATTAATTGTTATATTGGTTGTTATTACGTTTTACATGTTTTTAGTACATATTCCTTATTATAAACATAATAATACTGTACTAAAAATAAGAAATAATATATGTGAAACAAATAACTTCGAATATGATGATTATTTTTATGAATATAATGGTCAAAAGAAGTACTATATTATTAGGATAAAGAATACACCTAATAATACATATGTTGCGGTAAATGAAGATGAAGAAATTGCTGCAACCTATAGTAGTCCTTGTTTTGATGAAGAAACTGTAAAAAAAGATATCATAGAACGTTTTAAATTAGATGAAGATGATATAACATCATTAGATGTTGTTTATGAAAACTCCATCTTCTGTTATTACGCTAAAATACAAAAAGGAGATAAGTTATTATA
>R03__coassemble_1350_pt1 | contig 11594 bp, 11 predicted proteins | sample R03__metabat2_low_PE_061 | metagenome-assembled genome bin R03 | reverse complement strand
TCATAATATTGTATTTCATAAATAGATTGATATTTTTTTATTAAAATCAATTTTATTAAAATTTATTTTAATTAAAGACTACTTTAGACTCAAATTTAAAAGATGAAAAAAATGATCATCATTTATTATTTAAATATAGAGTAATCAATTATATACTCTTCTCATTATAAAGATATATAAACTATTTTAATACACTAAAAGATGACTACTTACTATGTTTAACTATAAAAGACTTATATGAATAATTGAAACCTTATTTATTATTTTATCTTTTTTCATCTAATCTTTAACGTAGTTGTTTATACTATGTGACACAAGAAAGGTTAATTATAGAAAGAAAAATGGATGAAGTTGATATTTTAATAGATGATTATGATCATTTGTGTTCATTACCTAAAAAAGTTTTAAAAGCTAATATAAGAATGTAGGAAAAAGGAAATACTAAAATGTAGGTCAATACCTACATCATTATAGAACCTACAATTTTATTTCCCCCTTACACGCAACTTTAAATTACTATATAAATCGAAACTTACTCGACAAATCAATTGAGTTCCGATTGATATAATGATATAACTTAATCAGAATTAAGTTAACCGGACAATTAAATTTCGGGTTATAATATGATGATTAAACGTGATAGATTTTTAAAAGGTTTTATTCGATAATATGAAGTCGATTTGATTAAAAATCCACCTCATTTTTTTGATTGTATAGATATACGCTAGATAAAATAAATTTGTAATGATTACTAAGAAATGAAAGTAAAATAAAAAACATATATAAAGATATTATTGTTGCTAAAGTAAAAGTAAACACAGAATGGTAGAAAAAGTATACTTATTAAATTTCTCTTACAAAAATAAATCAAATATGTTAAATTAATGCATGTAATGAGCAGCTTAAAGGCGTAAGTCCGATTATGGACTTGTGCCTTTTTATATGCTCATATTTTTTATTAAAGGGGGATTAATAAAATGCAAGATCAAAACTTAGGTACAGGTGATATTAAAAAGTTAATACGAAAATTTAGTATCCCATGTGTTATCTCAATGGTTGTTGCAGCATTATACAATATTGTTGATCAAATCTTTATTGGTTGGTCATCAGCTGGTGCTAATGGGAATGCTGCCACAAACATTGTCTATCCTTTTACCGTATTTGCCTTAGGTTTAGCATTACTTATTGGAGATGGGATAGCCGCAAACTTCTCTATTGCTCAAGGGGAAGGAGATAGTAAAAGAAGTGATACAACAATAGGCAATGGACTAATATTACTTGTATGTACTTCTATTGTATTATTTATAGTAGGATTATTATTTAAGACAAATATCTTAAAGATATTTGGCGCAAATCCAAAAGAAGCAATATGTTATAAATATGCGACACAATACTTTACGATTATTACCCTAGGTATTCCTTTCTATATGATAGGACAGGGATTAAATGGTCTTATACGTGCAGATGGTTCACCTAAATTTGCGATGAGCTGTACACTTGTAGGGGCGATCACAAACTTAATTGGCGACCCAATCTTTATCTTTGTATTCAAACTAGGTGTACAAGGAGCAGCCATCGCAACCATTCTAGGTCAAATACTCACATTTATTATGAGTGTGGTTTATATCACTAGAGGCAATCACTTCAAGTTATATAAAGAAGCATTCGTATTAAAATTCAATTATATTGCACATATATTATCTGTTGGTATGGCTAGTTTAATTGTACAATTATCCATTGTAGTCATTATTGCGGTAAACAATAACTTAATCACTAAATATGGTTATATGACTTATGCCTCAACAGGTGAAGCATTTGGTGCTGTTATACCACTTGCGGTAGTGGGTATTGTCATGAAAGTATTTGGTATCGTTGTCTCAATTGTCATTGGTATATCTCTTGGTGGTCAACCAATTATCGGCTACAACATGGGGGCTAAAAACATAGATCGTATCAAAGAAACAGTCCAAGTCATCACAAAACTTGTACTTGGTGTTGGTATTATTTCTTTTATACTCTTTGAATGTGCACCAGATTTAATCATAAACTTATTTGGGGCAAATAACAGTGTTGAGTATGTTGAATATGCTAGATTATGTATTAGAATATTCTTAGGTGGTATTATCATGACTTGTTATATAAAGAGTGCCGCTATTATCTTACAATCATTAGGATGTAGCACTAAATCAACACTACTTGCATTAATGAGAGATGTCATTGTATTTGTACCTGCATCGATCATCATTGCTTCACTTACTCAAAACATTGTATCAATGTTGTGGAGTGCAATCATTTCAGATGTAATCTCTTCTATTGTAGGTTATCTATTTGTAAGAAGTGAAATAAAGAAATTAGAACGATTATATAGTAAAAAAGAATCCTAGAGTGGGATTCTTTTTTACTATCGGACTATTATAAGTATAAACTTAATTTTATGCTTTTATAGATTTATTATTATCTTATTAACGTTATAGTAGTTTCGAAAGTGTAGGGAAATTGTAAGAAGTGAAATAAAGAAAATTATACATTTATAACAACTATAATAATCATATATAAACATTTCAAAGCTCTAAAATGTACCTCAAATCAACATTTTAGAAAATACTTACTATTGAATATATCTATCTATCGATATATAATCATATCGATAGATAGATATAAAAGGAGAACTAATATGTTAAAAGATTATTTAAAAGAAAACAATATGAGTATTTATAGACTTTCAAAGAATACTGGTATTGCCTATTCAACATTAAATTATATTGCGACAGGAAAAACTAAAATTGAAAATGTTGAATTTGGCAATATCACAAAAATAAAAAATGAGTTAAATGTCTCATATGAAGATATATTAGAATTATGTAAAGAATATACTCTGCAAGATTTCGAAACATTTAAAAGCAGTATATGTCATGAAGTTAAACAAAAAGGCAATGCACAATTTATCATTGATATCATATCTAGTAATGATGTAGAACACTTATGGAAAATATGTAGAAAAGAAGAAGCGTTATATTTGATAGGAATGGTTGATTATTTATCGCGTCTTGAAGAAGTTGATAGATGTAATAAATATGATATTTATAGAAATTATAAAATGGACCCTTTAATGTTTCCATTAGGTATGAAAATTCAAAATAAAAATACGATTCCTGAAAATGCCATTCCAGAATTCTTAGAAAGAGGGATTGTAGAAGGAGATGTATTTAATGTCGCTTAAATTAGATAAATAAACAATGAATGAATATCTTAATATACTTTCTAAAGAATTAAAAAAAGAATACGGAAGAAAAGCTCAATTTGAACTTATATTAATAGGTGGTGCATGTATTGTATTTGAATATCACTTTAGAGATGCATCCACAGATATGGATGGATTTATAAGAGATGGATATGATATTAAGGATGTCATTAATCGATGTGTTGATCAATATGATTTTCCTAGTGGTTGGTTAAACTCTGAATTCACTAAAACAAGTTCGTATTCTCCGAATCTTTATGCCTATAGTAAATTTTATAAAACTTATAATCAAATATTAACTGTAAGACTCATTGTAGATGAATATTTAATCGCAATGAAATTGAAATCATTTAGAGATTACAAAAGAGATCAGTCAGATATTGTCGGAATAATTAATGAAAACAAAGAAATTACTATTGATAGCATAAAAAATGCGGTTATTGATTTATATGGCAATGAGAGTGCTATAAGTAAAGATGGTTGGGAATTTATCGAAAACATTTATCATAAAGATGATTTAAAAAGTTTTTATAAGGAAGTGATCACAAACGAATCTTATGTACGTTCAAGATTTATTGATATTGAATAAAATTATAAAGGTGTATTAAAAGAATCTAATGCACATGAAATCGCCAAAGCATTATTAAACAAGCAAAAAAAAACTAAATCATTAATATTTCTTTATTTTTATAATATAAATTGTTAAACTTGGAGTATAAATAAAAAAGGGGAATTATAAAATGATTATAACAGTTATTACTATTGCTTCATGGGTATTAGAAATCCTATTTGTCAGCAACACTACAAAACAATTAAATGATGTACAATTACCAAATGACAAACCATACAGAGATCCTACAAATACAACATTACTCTGTTTATTTGTGCCATTTTATAGCTGCTTCTGGTGCTATAAAATGGGTCAAAAAATAGATGTATTACTAGAAAGAAAAGGATCTAACGAAAGAGTATCTACACTCTATTTAGTATTAGGATTATTTGTGACTGCCGTTGCACTGATCATGATGTACTTAAAATTAAAAGAATTAAATATAGAAACAGTAGAAGTACCTAAATTCAACACAAATACAAATAATACAGTGCAATCACAAAGTATCATCTCTGCAGCAGATGAACTATTAAAATATAAAGAATTACTAGATGCAGGGATATTGACTCAAGAAGAATTTGATCAAAAGAAGAAAGAATTATTAAACTTATAAATTATGAACACAATAGAAGAACTAAAGAAATTAAAAGAATTATTAGATGCAGGGATACTCACTCAAGAAGAATTCGATCAAAAAAAGAAAGAGATACTTAATAACGAAAGTAGTGTCTCTCAAAACACAACCACAACTCAAGCGGTATTAAATCAAGAAGATCATCCAACATCATCTACTGATGATGTCGAGACAAACAAATATAAAAAATTTAGTTTCGATAATAAAACAATCAAAATAATCCTAGCTATAGTAGTTATAATCGTAGGTTGTGTCTTTGGTTATAATGAAATAGGGAAGTCTACATTAAAGAAGAACCTTACTAATGGTTCCTTCTCTAAAGTAGATGACTCAATTACATTACATCTATCATTTGATGATGACACAATCAAATACTATAGTAGCTATACTTTATACTATAAGTCTTATACCTATACATTCTGTACTTATACATATAAAGTAACAGGACCACATACAATAGAAATCACAGATGCTGATTATAGCAGTTATGTAGGTTCTTATACTGTAAGTACTGATGGTGATGAAATCACCATCACGCCTTCCATTATTAATAGCGATTCATCTTGTACATTCTATTAATAAGATATATATAAACTTCCCTTACATTTAAGGGGAGTTTTTTGTTGATATATATTGTTAATATTTTTTAAGGAATATAAACTTTATGTTTTTATTCCTTTTTTATGAATATACAATTGCCGATTTTATTCCTTTTTTGTGAATATACAACTGCCGATTTTATTTCTTTTTTGTTGATAATCATATAAATTATAAGTATAAAATATATGAAATGAGGTTAAAAAATGTTAGAAAGAAAAATATATAAAAATTATTAGAATCGAAATCAAATGATTCACACAAGTGTTTAATGATTAAAGGGGCTAGACAAGTAGGAAAGACTTATATCGTAAGAGAATTCGGTAAAAATGAATATGAATCATTTATAGAAATTAATTTTATAAAAAATAAAGAATTAAAAGAAATATTCTCTACAGAATTATCTGCTAACAACATATATAAACAAATGTCTATTTATATGAATCATATAAAATTAATTCCAGGTAAAACACTCATATTCTTAGATGAAATACAAAATTGTGGGAATGCCCGTACCGCAATTAAATTTTTAAGTGAAGATGGGAAATATGACATCATTACTTCTGGTAGTTTATTAGGGTTAACTTATGGAGAAAATGGTGATCAAGATGTAGAAGAACCAAATTCTGTTCCTACTGGCTATGAAGAATTTATCACAATGTATTCTTTAGATTTTGAAGAGTTTTGATATGCGGAAGGTTATAATCAAGAAACAATTCATTTATTAAGAGACTATTTTGAAAATCAAATCAAAATTCCTGATACTATTAATCATAAATATGAACAATTATTTAGAGAATATATGGTTGTTGGGGGAATGCCGGAAGTTGTAAATGATTATGTATTACTTCACGATTTTAATCGAGTTCATGATATACAATCAAAAATATTAGAAAATTATAAATTTGATATATCAAAACACGCTAAAGGTGTAGAAAAAACTAAAGTACAAAAATGTTATGAATCTATACCTTCACAATTATCTAGAAAACTAAAAAAGTTTAAATATAGTGCTATTGAAAAGAAACAAACAAGTAAGAAATATGGTGGAAGTGTACAATGGTTAATTGATTCATCTTTAGTACATCCTTGTTATAATATTTCAGAACCCTATTTACCCCTCATCGCAAATAAAAAAGATGAACAATTTAAGCTATATATCAATGATACTGGTTTATTGTGTGCTATGTATGGCTCTGAAACAAAAAAGCATTACTTACTAATAAACTAAAAGGAAATGCTAAGGGTGGAATCTATGAAAATATTATATCTGAATCATTAATAAAAAACGGTTATAAGTTATATTATTTTAAACCAGATGATAACAATGAATTAGAATTCTTAATTGAAAAAAATGGTGAAGTAATTCCTATAGAAGTAAAAGCTGGAAATACAGCATCTAAATCACTTAATCGTTTTATAGATAATTATCACCCGTTTATATCTTATAAATTCATATTAGGTAATATAGGAAATCAAGATGATAAACTTTCATTACCTCATTATATGATTATGTTTATATAGTTAATGACATTTATTTTCTAAAACATTACAAAATCATACACCCATCAACAAGTATCTGTGAAATATATATTAAACTCTACTAATGTAAATGTAAGGAGTTTATAAATATGAATAAACATAATATTTATGCAATCTCCTCAATTAATAATACATATGACTAACCTTTGTATAATTCTTCATACAATTCTTATATTCATTTGACAAATAAATATAATTTAGTATTATTAATACATAACTAATATAAATACGTTGAAAAGAAATAGTAAGTTATATCACTTTAATTATTAGAGAGTATTTGATGGGTGAAAGAATACATTAAAGCATAACTGAATTCATCTTGGAGTAGGTAACTGAAAGTAGTAGTAGGTGATCCCGGGTATTCCCGTTATAGAATACAAGTATGATAGTACTTGATGAGGTCAATAATGTGAGTTATTGATAAACTAAGGTGGTAACATGAGTAACACTCATCCTTATGGATGGGTGTTTTTTATTTATATTAGTAAATTAAATAAAAGGGAGAAAAGAAATTATGATTATTGTATTTAAACCAACCGCAAAAGAAGAAGAAATTCAAAGAATTAAAACAGAAGTAGAAGACAAAGGACTCACTACCCAACTTATTAAAGGGGTAGAGAACACTGTATGTGGGTTAATTGGGGATATCACTCAAATAGACCCAAGAATCATTGAAACAGAAAAATCAGTAGAAAAGGTAATGAGAGTCTCAGAACCATATAAACTAGCCAATCGTGCTTTCCATCCAGAAGATAGTATCATTGATGTATCAGGTGTAAAAGTAGGTGGAGAACACTTAGCCATGATTGCTGGACCATGTTCAGTAGAATCTAAGGAACAAGTTATTGAAATCGCAAAAGCCGCAAAAGCAGCAGGTGCGAATATGTTAAGAGGAGGGGCATTTAAACCTCGTACTTCTCCATATGCTTTCCAAGGAATGGGAAGTGAAGGACTAGATATCTTAGTCGAGGCAAAGAAAGTCACAGGATTACCTATTGTATCAGAACTCATGAGTGCTGATTATATTGATGAATTCAATGAAAAAGTAGACCTAGTTCAAATAGGAGCACGTAATATGCAAAACTTCACATTACTTAAAGAAGTAGGTAAAAGATGTAAAAAACCAATCTTATTAAAACGTGGATTATCTAATACATATGAAGAATGGATCATGTCTGCAGAATATATTATGGCAAGTGGAAATCCAAATGTGATATTATGTGAGAGAGGAATTCGTACTTTTGAATCCTATACTAGAAATACCCTTGATTTACAATCAATTCCAGTATTAAAACGTTTAACACACTTACCAATTATTATTGACCCATCCCATGCAGGAGGAAAATATTGGTTAGTAGAACCAATGGCTAAAGCTGCTGTGGTTGCTGGATGTGATGGACTATTAATTGAAGTACATAATAATCCAGAAAAAGCATTATGCGATGGTCCTCAATCATTAAAACCAGAAAAATATACAAAATTAGTATCAGAATTAAAAGATTTCGCTAATCTAGTAGGAAAGAAGATATAGAATGAAATTAACAGTTAACCTAGAAAAAGATAGTTATCCAATTATAATAGAAAAAGGAATTCTAGATCATGTGTTAGATTATATCGATATAAAGTCTAATAAACTCATGATCATTACAGATAGTAATGTCTCATCTTATTACTTAGAAAAGATTGTGCCACAATTAAATAAAAAATATGATGTACATTACTACATCATAGAAGCAGGAGAAAAATCAAAACATATTGATTCCATTAAACCAATCTATGAATACTTATTAGAATGTCATATCACTAGAACAGATACAATCATCGCCCTAGGTGGAGGCGTTGTAGGGGATTTGGCTGGATTTATAAGTAGTAGCTATTTAAGAGGGGTTAACTTCATACAAATTCCTACAAGTTTACTTGCTCAAGTGGATTCTTCTGTTGGAGGAAAAGTAGGTGTAGATTTAGATGTTGGTAAAAACTTAGTGGGTGCCTTTAAACATCCTAAACTTGTATTAATTGATCCTAATACATTAAAAACATTACCTGTTCATTATATTAGAGATGGTATGGGAGAAGTCATTAAATACGGATGTATCTTTGATAAAGATTTCTTTAATCAATTAAATAACTATGACTCTTGGGAAGCATTATATAAAGATATTGATGAGATCTTATATAAATGTGTGAACTTTAAAAGAATTGTCGTAGAAAATGACTTATATGACTTTGGAGATCGTTTATCATTAAACTTTGGTCATACACTAGCTCATGCGATAGAAGTCTATTATCATTATGATATGTATAGTCATGGTCAAGCAGTAGGAATCGGGATGTATTTAATCACTAAATTATCTGAAGAAAAAGGCCTTACTAAAGCAGGAACATCTGATAAAATAAAAGAAATCTTAATTAAGTATCATTTACCTTATAGTGTTGATCTTGATTTATCTAAGCTTAAAGAGGCAATGCAATTAGATAAAAAGAATATCAATGCTTCATTATCTTATGTATTACTAAAAGAAATCGGAGAATACTTTATATATCCAAGTGATTTAAACTTCATTAATAGGGAGTAACATATGTACAAAATACAATCTCAACAATTAAATGGGAAGGTGGTTATACCACCTTCTAAATCTATTGCCCATCGTGCGATTATTTGTGCTTCCTTAGCGCAAGATAGTAGCTATATATACAATGTAGATTATAACGATGATATCATCGCTACTATCAACTGCATGAAAGAATTAGGAACCTATATAGAAGAAAGAGAAGATTGTTTATTTATTGATGGACGTACAACCTTCTTTAGAAACTATCTAAATTTTGATGTCAATGCATCAGGTTCTACTTTAAGATTCTTATTACCTATTTCTTTAATCTACCAATCAAATGTAAGAGTAATTGGGGATGCAAGACTCTCTCAAAGAGATATGTCTCCTTACTATGATATTTTTACTAGTCAAGAACTTAACTTCTTATATAAAAAAGATGTCTTAGAAATATTAGTAGAAGGTTACTTACAACCAGGTGAGTTTAAACTACCTGGTAATGTCTCTTCTCAATTTATAAGTGGGCTACTTTTTGCATGTCCATTAATGCGAGGAGATTCTAAAATAGTATTAACTTCTCCATTAGAATCTAAAAACTATGTTGATTTAACATTAGATATGTTAGAAAGATTCGGTATTGAAATAGAAAATCATGATTATAAAGAATTTGTCATTAAGGGTAATCAAAAATACATTGCTCAAAACTATACCATCGAAGCAGACTACTCAAGTGCTTCTAACTATATTGTCGCAAATGCATTAGGTGCTAATATTGAGATGGATAACTTAAATCCTAACTCTCTTCAAGGAGATCAAGTGATCTTTGATTATATAAAAAATAATGAAGTGATTGATGTCAAAGATTGTCCAGATATTGCGCCAATACTTGCGTTATATTGTGCGTTGACTACAGGAGAACACAAAATCACTCATTGTGAAAGACTTAAAATAAAAGAATGTGATCGACTTCATGTCACGGTAGAAGTATTATCAAAACTAGGTGCTAATATTCGTTGTGACAACGACACAATGTATATTACTGGTGTTGATCATTTAATAAGTAATACCGTGTCATCACATAATGATCATCGCATTGCGATGATGATTGCGATTGCATCTATTTATTGTGATGATCTAATCATCATAGATAATATAGAATGTGTAAAAAAATCATATCCAAACTTTTTTGAAGACTTTAAGAAATTAGGTGGTGAAGTATATGAGTGCTAATTATGGTAAAAATATAGAATTATCTATCTTTGGGGAATCCCATGGTAAAGCCATTGGCATCAACATTGGCAATTTACCTGCAGGGATCAAACTAGACGAAGATGAAATTCACTTTCATATGTCTAGACGTGCACCTGGTAAAAATAAGATGTCTACTTCAAGAGTAGAAAAAGATGAAGTAGAATTCTTATCCGGTGTAAAAGATGGTTATACTACAGGTGCACCCTTATGTGCTGTCATCTATAACTCTAATCAACACTCAAGTGACTACTCAGAATTAGAAGAAAAGATGAGACCATCACACAGTGACTATCCAGCTTATATTAAATATAAAGGTTATAACGATATAAGAGGGGGAGGACATTTCTCTGGAAGAATGACAGCCCCAATCGTATTAGCTGGAAGTATTGCAAGACAGATTTTAAAAGAAAAAGGCATCACGATTGGTGCCCATATCAAATCCATTAAAGATATTAATGATGAATCATTTAATACAACTATGGATGCTTCTTTATTAGAATCCTTACATAAAGAAACATTACCAGTACTCAATATTGAAGTAGCGAGTCAATATCAAGAAGTAATTGAAAAAGCTAGAGAGAATTTGGATAGTGTTGGTGGACAAATAGAATGTGCTATTACAGGAATAAAACCTGGTATTGGTAATCCATTCTTTGATTCAGTCGAATCCCATATGTCTCAATTACTCTTTAGTATCCCTGCAGTAAAAGGGGTAGTATTTGGAGACAATAATATACATACATTATATGGTAGTGAGGCAAATGATCCATACTACTTTGATCAAGAAACAGTTAAAACAAAAACGAATCATAATGGAGGAATATTAGGTGGAATTACAACAGGTATGCCTATTACTTTTACTGTTAATATAAAACCAACACCAAGTATTGGTGTATCTCAAGATACAATCAATATCAAGACAAAAGAAAATACAACACTAGAAATTAAAGGAAGACATGATCCTTGTATTGTACAAAGAGCAGTCGTTGTCGTAGAATCTATGGCCGCAATTGCATTATTGGATTTAATGGGAGAGTAATTAAATGAAGTCGTTAGAAGAATGTAGAAAAGAAATAGATGAAATTGATGCACAAATGATTGATCTCTTTGAAAAAAGAATGCAAGTTGCAAGTGATGTCGTCAAGTATAAAATAGAAAATCATTTAG
>R03__coassemble_1344_pt1 | contig 11621 bp, 9 predicted proteins | sample R03__metabat2_low_PE_061 | metagenome-assembled genome bin R03 | reverse complement strand
GATATAAGCAGGTAAGTTAATAAAACATGCGGTATCTTGATTTATAAGTAAATCTTTCATCATCCCACCTAATATTTTAGTACGTTCTTCACTTTCACAATGAATAAAGAATCCTTTATTCGTAGGTGATTTAATATATTTTAATATATGACTTAATGTAAGTTGTTCATTTTTTGTAAGATGTTCTTTCTTTACAATAGGTAATTCTTTAAATGAAGTCATAAGTATGTCATCAGATACATTTCTTACAATATAATGAGATAAGTATTGATTCTTATCATTTAAATCATTCCCATAATCACATACTTTCACATCTAAATGAATTTCTTCATTTTGATAACTAATAACCTTTTGCATCCCTAATGTATGTTTAGGACACTGGTTGATCCCCTTACAATTTAAACAAGTATTATAATCATCTCTATATTCTAGAAATTCTAACCAATGATTCTTTAATACACCACTTGTAAGATGATACTTTTGTAGTACTTCTACAATAATAGGATCATTTAATAAATCTAATAAACTCTTTTCTTTTAATGAAGCATATTCATTACTATTTAATTTTAAATCTACTTTATTCATGACTATACTCCTTTAATTCTTTTAATAAATCATCCATCTCTTCTTGAGATAGATCATTAGATAATGATGGTGTTTCTTCTTCGCCTTCTTTATTATTATCATCATTTTCTGTTAATACTTTATAAGCATCCATAGATGTTTCTACTTTCTTTCTCGCAAGTGTACTTCCTATGGCTTCACAATATCTACTAGATAATCGTCCATTTTGTTTAGATAATACATATTCTATTAAAACATTGACAACACTAGGATTTAAAGATAACTGATTCATCAGTGTTTCAATAATCTTTAAATCATGGTAAACAGGTTCTTTACCACCTTGTTTATCTTTTAATAATTCATAAGGTGTAATACTGTCTAAGTATTGCATATGTAATGATAATGGATCATTGCCATAAGATAAGTGAGAAACAGGTTGTTTGTAGAATACACTTGTAAGCTTACTACTATCTACATCATAGTAATCTTGTATTAATAATTTAAATTTCTTTAATGAGAACTTCTTGTCTTCAATGGCATCTTTTACAAGCGAAGCGACGGTTAATGTATCGATTGAATAGACATGTACTAAATCACTGATGTTTGTAAGATCTTCTTTTGTAAGTAATCTTGAAGAGATTTGATATTCTCTTAGTTTTTGTTTAAGAAGTGATTCATCAAAGAAATAATGTATTTCTTCACTTTCTCTTTCTTTTAAGTGTTTTACACTTAATCGAATTGGTTTATTTGTGATTTCATAAATATCATTAAACGATGAAGTGATTTCTTCAAAGTCTTTCTTATCTTGATAATTATATTTAAAGTAATTTAATGTTTTCTTAAAATCTTCATCGCTTAATGATTCTTTAAGTAATGAACATAAGATCTGATTCTTAAAGAATCGAGTCAAAGATAATGGAGATAATAATGCGAAGATATATTGTGTTAAATCATCATGTTTTACATATGTTTTTAAAAGTCCAATACCTTCTAGTTTTAATATACATTCCTCTAACTCTTCTAAATTCATAGATTGATAATCTAATAATCTAGAGAGACTAGAATAAGATTGTTCTTTGAGATTTCTTTTCCCTTCTGTATATAAAAACATATAGGTACTTATTGTATCTTTACCAATAATAGGTTGATATAAGTAATACAAAACATCATTAGTTACTTCATCTAATGGATAATGTATTTCAGATTGATATAAATCAGATATGTAAAACTTCATTATTTAAAAACCTTTCTACTTTTTCTTCTAATGATGATAAATCATCATTATTTTCTATAATATAATTTGATTTTAATTTCTTTTCACTTAATGGCATTTGAACATTGATTCTTTTTAATGCCTCTTCTTTTGTGCAGTGATCTCTACTTATGATTCTATTTATTTGAGTACTCTTTTCACAACTTACTAGTAATACTTTGTCACATAATTGATCCATATGTGATTCAAATAATAATGGTACATCTAGAAATATTAAATCATGCTCATTAATAGTCTCTTTTATGCATTCTAGTACATAAGGATGAATGATAGATTCTAGTTGTTTTCTTTTTTTCTCATCATTAAATACAATTTCACCTAACTTCTTACGATTGATTTCTTTTTGTTCATCTAGACAATCAAAATTAGAAACAATTGTATCATAGGTAGGTGTTCCTTTATTTAATGCATCATGAGATAGTTGATCTGCATCTACTACGATATAGCCATGACTTTTAATGATATTTGATACTGTACTTTTTCCTGTTCCTATAGAACCAGTAATTCCTATAACCATTTAATACCTTTTCTTTTGACACTTAGGGCAATAATAAGTCCCTCTCCCATTTAATGTGATTTTCTTGATATCTGTATGACAGACTTTGCATGTTTTTTGCGTATGGACATTAAGACTGACTTGAAATAAGCCATGAATGCCATTACTATCAAATGAACGAATCGTTGTGCCTCCTTGAAGGATAGCTTCATTTAATACATCTGTCGCATGTTTCTTTAATTCTAATACTCTATTTTTTGATAACTTACTAGAGCGTGTTCTAGGGTCACATTGCATTCTATAGACAATTTCATCAGCATAGATATTCCCTATCCCACACATAATAGATTGATCTAATAAAGTTGTTTTTATAGGTGTATTTAGACTATGTAACTTAAAATACAAAGTATCGATGTCTATATCTTTTGGTTCATCCCCTAGTTTATTTAATGGAGATTGTAAGAGATAATGTTCTTTATCTACTAATTGCATTCTACCAAATTTTCTAACATCTATATAGATTAAATCTTGATGTTCTAAATGAAATACAACATGTGTATGCTTGGGATAATTTCCTTTCTCTACAATATGATATTTTCCTTCCATTCTTAAATGCGAAACAAAGGCACAATCATCTAATATAAAGATTAAATACTTCCCTTTTCTTTGTATATCTACAATACGATTATTACTGACACTACTTTTAAATTCACTTGTGTCTCCAGTAATAATTGAATCATAGAATACTTCAACATTTTCTATTTTTTGATTTAATACAAAATGTTTTAATGTATTTCTTACAGTTTCTACTTCTGGTAATTCTGGCATTTTTATTTTAAATCATACCAGTTAGTTGCATAGTTCCCTTCGACTATTAAAGGAACTTTTAGACTAACCGCATGTTCCATCTCTTCCTTGATTAATTTCATTAATACATCGACTTCTTCTTTTTTAACATCGAAGATGAGTTCATCATGTACTTGTAGAATCATCTTAGATTCTAGATTTTCTTTTTTCATACGATTATATACTTTAATCATCGCAAGTTTTAATATATCTGCACCTGATCCTTGAATAGGCGTATTCATCGCAAAACGTTTTGCTTGTTCACGCACCATGAAATTAGAATCATTGATGGTAGGAATATAACGTTTACGATTAAGTAATGTAGATACATACCCATCTTTTTTACAATCTTCTACTACTTTATTCATATATTCAGTAATCTCTGGATATTGATCGTAATATCTTTTGATAAAGTCTTTCGCTTCTTGAATACTTACATGAATTTGTTTAGACAATCTAAACTCACTCATCCCGTATATGATGCCAAAGTTGACTGCTTTTGCGCTAGATCTTTGCGAAGAAGTGACTTCTTCGTCACTTATTTGATAGACAAGTGCAGCAGTATGTCGATGAATATCTTTATTTTCATTAAATGCTTTGATGAGTTCTTTTACTTCTGCACTATGGGCAAGTATTCTTAATTCTATTTGAGAATAATCAAATGAGATTAAATAATCAAAGCTTGGCACAAATGCTTTTCTTATAAGTTTTCCATCTTCACTTCTTACAGGAATATTTTGAAGATTAGGTTCTATTGAAGATAATCTTCCTGTTTGAGTTAATGCTTGATTGTAGATGGTATGGATTTTACCATCTGGAAATAAAGCATCTTGTAATCCTACAACATAAGTACTCATTAGCTTTGTGAGTGTACGATATCTTAATACAAGTGGTACGATTGGATGATCATCCTCAATCTTTTCTAAGATATCTTGACTTGTAGAATAACCTGTTTTTGTCTTCTTCCCATTCTTTAGCCCTAATTTTACAAATAGGATTTCTCCTAATTGTTTAGGTGAAGCAATATTGAATGTTTCACCAGCTAATTCATAAATAGACGTTTCTATTCCTTTTATTTCAGTATTAAAAGTATCTTCTAATTCTTTTAATACGGATACATCTACTTTTGCACCTTGATATTCCATTTCAGAAAGAATATGAGTAATTGGTAACTCTACTTCTTGATATAGATCATATTGGTCTTCTTCTTTTAATTTACTAATTGCAGTGTCTTTTAATTTGAAGATTGCTTTAGCGTTACTTACCGCATATTTTGCGATTTCCTCAATATTAGGAATATGCTTTTTAGCCCCTTTATCAAAGATTTCTTCTTGATAATATACATCTTCATAATCATAGTAATCACATACTGATTTTAGATCATCTTTTAATGATGGGTTTAAAGCATAGGATGCTAGTTGTAAATCAAAGTTTAAACCATTGATTTCAATACCATTCCATAAAGCATTTAAATATTGTGCTTTGATATTGTATGTATATTTCTTTAATGTTTCATCCTTCATATAGTTTTTAAAGGATGCATCATTGATGGCATCCATAAAATCTATAAAGTAAGCTTGAGCATCATTATAGAATGCATAACCTAAGTTAATAGATTTATGATAGTTTGTATCATAGATACAGCTATAAATGGCTGTATCTTTGTTTATTTCAGGTAATGTTTTAACAATTTCATAAGTTAAAACTTCTTTTTCTTTCTTTTGAGAACTTGTAGATAATGTCATTCTTTTAATTAAAGAATTCATATCATATTTTTGATAGAAAGATTTAAGTGTATCAAAGTCATAATTTCTTAAAGAAAAATCTTCTAATGTTTTATCTAATGGCACATCCGTTAATATCGTTGCGATTTCTTTAGATAACTTTCCTGTTTCAATATTTTCTCTAATCTTTTCACCTAATTTTCCTGATATTTCTTCTTTATGTATATCTATTTCTTCTAGAGAGCCATATTGAGATAATAGTTTTAATGCAGTCTTTTCTCCTACTCCCTTAATACCAGGAATATTATCTGCCGTATCACCCATAAGTCCTAGTAAGTCTCTCATTTGATCTGGCACTAAGCCATATTTTTCTTTAAAAGTAACAGGTGTAATAATATCATCAGATTTAGTCTTCGTATTACGTTTATAGACATGTACTTGATCAGTGACTAATTGCATCATATCTTTGTCACCAGTAAGGATATGTACTTCATAGCCTTGTGCTTCACCGATTCTGGCGAGTGTGCCAATGATATCATCCCCTTCATATCCTTCTTTTTCATAATATGGGATATTATGGGCATCTAAGAATTCTCTACATATTGGAAATTGTGTTTTTAATTCTATAGGTGTTTCTTTACGTGTCCCTTTATAATCTTCTTGTAGTTCACTTCTAAATGTTTTTCCTTTTGCATCAAAGGCAACCATTAATGCATCTGGAGAAGAAGAAAGCACACTTTCAAGTCTATTTGCGAATCCAAAGATGGCATTTGTGGGAATGCCATCTTTGTTCATCATTAAATTACCCATAGCCGCTGTCGCATAGTAACTAGAGAATAACCAATAGTTACCATCTATTAATACGAGTGTTTTCATTATGCCTCCAATTTGATCATATCTGTTATATTAATAGATAATTGATCTTTCTTATTTAATCTACCTTTTATTTTATATATTTGATTTCTTTCTAATATAGATTTGAATTGACTATATGAAGAAGAAAACAATACAGCATCCATATGTGATGATTCATCACTTATATTTAAAAATGCCATTTCATTCCCATGTTTGTCTAGAATCACTTTTATTCTACTAACACTAACAATCATTTCTACTTGTGAATAAGATTGATTTATTTGAGATATATTTAGATTTATATCTGGATAGTTTCTTTTTACTAGTTCTATAGGATGGGTACTAATGTATTGTCCTAAGACCTCTTTTTCTCTTTCTAGAACTAAGTAATGATTTTCTGGATAAATTGTAAGAATAGGTTTTTCATCAATCCCTAATGTATTCTTTAACTCTCCATATTCTTTAATCTTATCAAGATTGTTTCTTAACATTGTACGACTTATTTTAAATTCATCTAATGCACCAGCATCAATTAATGATTCTATCGTTTTAATGTTGATACCGACTTCACTTGCGCGTAACACAAAATCATAGATATCTGTAAATGGACCCATTTCTCTAATAGATTTAATGGATTTATAGTTTGCGATACCGACATTTTTAATTTGTGTTAATGGATACAAGATCGCATGATCTTGTATCATAAAACGATCTGTACTTAGTGTTATAGAAGGTTTTAATATTTGTATCCCTCTTGCCTTACATTCACTAATACAATGTATTCTACTTATGTTACTTGATCCATTTGATGAAAGAATCGCACTATAGAAATATAAAGGATAATTAGCCTTTATATACGCTAATTGATAGGCAATCATCGCATAACCTACAGAGTGTGCTTTATTGAAACCATAGTTCGCAAACTTTTCAATTAAGTTATATACTTCAATGGCCTTTTCTTTAGATACTTTAGTACTTGCACCTTGAATAAATTCTTCTTTCATATCTAATAAAAGTTGTCCTTCTTTTTTAGAGACTGCTTTTCTAAGAATATCTGCCTTAGCTAAAGTAAAGCCTGCTAAGACTTGTGCGATTTGCATGATTTGTTCCTGATAGATGATAATACCATTTGTATCTTTTAAGATTGGTTTTAATTCATCTACGACATATTCTATTTTTTCAGGATGATTCTTGTATTTAATATAGTCTGGTATATTTTCCATTGGTCCTGGTCTATATAACGCAATCGCATCCACAATGGTTTTAAAGGATGTAGGCTTTAATTGCGTTAATAGACGAATCATCCCTGGTGATTCTAATTGGAATACACCATATGTATCTCCCGAAGATAATAGTTTATATGTTTTAGGATCATCATATGTTAATTCACTTAAGTTAATGGATACATGTTCATATTGTTCAATATCTTTGATCATGTAATCTAACATTGTTAAATTACGTAATCCAAGTAAGTCCATTTTAAGTAGTCCTACGGATTCTATATAGTTTTTACTATATTGACTCATGACGACACCATTATCTGAAGTTAATGGAATGACATCACTTAGTTTACTATTAGAAATAACGACCCCTGCAGCATGCATAGAGATATTTCTTGGTAAAAATTCTATTAAGCATAGTGAAGGATAGATGAAAGATAATTTAGGATCTTTCGAAATAATATTTTGCAGAGATGCACTACTGTTGTATAGTTGTGCTAATGATTTTCTGTCCTTTAAATTAGTAGGTATATACTTTGAGACAAGTTCTACTTTTTGAGTAGGTATTTCTAATACTTTAGATATATCTCTTAAAGCAACTTTAGGACCAAATGTAGAGAATGTCACTATTTGACATACATACTCTTGACCGTATTTATTCACTATATACTCTACGACTTCATCTCTTCTATTATCTTGAAAGTCGATATCAATATCTGGCATTGAGACTCTTTCAGGATTTAAGAAACGTTCAAATAATAAGTTGTATTTGATAGGATCAACATTAGTAATACCAAGTGTATAAGCGACAAGTGAACCACAAGCACTTCCTCTTCCTACTCCTACTTGTATACCTTGACTTTTCGCAAATTTAACATAATCAAATACAACTAAGAAGTAATCATCAAATCCCATATGATGTATCACTTCTAGTTCATACAATAATCGATCTTTATACTCATTTGAGATCACTTTATTTTTGAATCTTTTCTTGAGTCCAAAGATACATAGTTGTTTTAAATAGTCATGACTATTCCCATTATTAGGGACATCATATTTAGGTAATAATGGTTGATTAAATTGAATAGTTGTATGTATACGAGAAATAAATTCTTCGGTATTTTCTAAAATTTCTTTTGTGAATAAAGAAGAGAGTTCTTCTTTATTCTTTAGATATTTTTGTGTTGTTTTAGGTATATATCCTACTTCTATTGTATTTAAAGTTTCAGTAGATTTAAGTAAATCTAAAGTGAGCGCATCTTTTGACTCTATATATCTCACATCATTACTACATAGTACTTTAATATGAGTTAAATGACATAAATCAATGATTCTTTCATTGATTTTATTTTGTAACATCAAATCATGAGATTGAATACAAACATAAAAAGAATCATGAAATAATGATTTGAATGCATTTAATTTTTCTATTGCGATTGTTTCAAGTTCTTTTGATACAAGTCTTTCAATCATCCCATTATGACTTGAAACTAGCGCAATATGAGGTAAGTATTGTGTAAGTGATTCTATTTCTATCACTTCTTGATTAATACTCCCCCTATTACAAATACTTACAAGTGCTGGATAGCCAAAATCATCTAGTGCATAAACAATCATTGGATATGATTCTGTATCAATACTTACTTGTATTTCTAATCCTAGGATTGGTTTTATATGATTTTTAGTACATGTATTATAGAACTCCAACATGCCATACATATTTGTATCAGTAATACCTAAGGCTTCTATATGTTTATTGACTGCAGCAGTTACTAAGTCAGGAATTAATACAGTAGAATGTCTAAATGAATATGCAGTTTTTACTTCTAATTCTCCAAACATATAGTCTCCTCCTAGAATATTAGTATTATACCAAAAATAAAAAAGAATAACATCATTACATGATGTTATTGTTTAGAATATAGGATCAAAATAAAAACGACCGCCATAATGTCTGCAACGCGGTCGATTTTATATTGGCATTCGGACTCCGGTTTAACGGCATATTCCTCGTTTATTAATTTAACATATTCATATCTTTATTTCAATGAATATATTATTCTTGAGATGCTAATGCTTGTTTTAAAGCACGAGATAATTGATCTGGACATGAGGTTGGTTTTAAACCACATTTTATACCAGATATTCTTTTAATTGCTTCATCAACGTCCATGCCTTCAATTAAAGCACATACACCTTGTGTATTTCCTGAACATCCACCTACAATTTTCGCATTCACTACTTTATGATCTACAATATCAAAAGTCATTTGTTTACTACATACCCCTTTAGGTGTATAACTATACATACTTTATATCCCCCCTAGAATCTATTTTCATTTGAATACATACAAGCTTCTATTCTTGATTGAACTAGTTGCGCTATTTCATTTGTATTCATATCTTTATATTCATCGTATTCAATAGGTTTTAGATAATGTAATTGTACGATGACTTTCTTAATTGAATTATTATCAAATACTTTATATGAATCTATTAAGCATACTGGCACAATAGGTGCTTTTGCATTGACTGCACATTTAAAGGATCCTCCTTTAAATTCTAATAGTTCATTTTGTTTCTTAGAACGTGTCCCTTCCGCAAAGATAATACAATTATGTTTGTTTTCTAGAAGTGTAGTTACTTCTTTGATGACAGACATAGATTGTCTTAAGTTTTCACGATCTATAGAAATAAGTCCCATTAGCTTAATGACATCTTTTAATACAAATACTTCTGTTAATTCTTTCTTTAATACAACATTCGTACGTGTATCTAGTGTTGTCATAATGATGAGTGGATCAAACATACCTTGATGGTTTGGTGCTAAGAGATACCCATCCTCACTAGGTAAGTTTTCTTTTCCAAATACAACAGGTTCTACTCTTGCTTTCTTTACAATCTTAGAAATAATAGACATCCCATAGTCATATTTCTCTTCTTGTGTTTTAGATTCTGATTTATTGAATTTATTAATATGAAATAACCATCCTGGTATTCTATATAATAAACGGATGATTAAAAAGATGATTCGTTTAATAATAATCAATCCTTTCTATAAGTTTCTACAGTAAATGTTTCGTGTTCTACGCTGTTTACAAGTTTGAATCCTAAAGATTCAAATTCTGGAAAGTAAGTTTCTCCAGTAAATGTTCCCTTCATTCTTGAAATGAGTAACTCATCACAATAAGGTAAACATTGTGCGTAGATACTTCTACCCCCTGATACAAATAATACTTCATCACTATCTTTGTATCTATTTAATACATCATCTAAAGAAGTATTCACTTCTACTTCTTTGTGATCATCATCAAATCCTTCTAAAGATAAGACTATGGTTTTTCTATTAGGTAATGGTCTCCCTATTGCCTTATAGGTTGTTTCTCCCATGAGTAATGTATGATTTAAGGTAGTATTTCTAAAATGTTTCATTTCTTCCTTGTCTTGCCAAGGCATCCCATTGACTGAATCATTTTTACCAATGAGTCTATTTTGATCCATTGCGACAATTAATTTAATCATCTAAACACTTACCTTTCCTACTAGTTTACCATGACTCTCATAGTCTTCAATCTTGATATCTTCGATTTTGAAATCAAAGATAGATTTTACATCTTTATTTAAGACTAACTTACAAGGTTTGTAAGGTGTACGTGAGATTTGTTCAGAAACAACATCAAAGTGATCTTTATATATATGGGCATCTCCTATTGTATGAACAAATTCTTTAGGCTCATAGCCACATACTTGTGCTAACATGCTTGTAAATAATGCATAGGATGCAATATTAAATGGCACACCTAAGAATGTATCAGCACTTCTTTGATATAATTGACACGATAAGTATTTCTTGTCATTAGATACATAGAATTGTAAGAAAGAATGACATGGTGGAAGTGCCATAGAATCTACTTGTGCTGGATTCCAAGCACAGATAATATGTCTTCTTGAAAATGGATTGTTTTTTAAAGAATCAATTAATTTAGATAATTGATCCACACCTTCATTATTGAAGTTACGCCATTGCGCACCATAAACTGGACCTAATTCTCCATATTTAACCACAAATGGATCATTTTCATCTTTAGATTTAATCATTTCTACAAATTCTTCTAATGTTTCACCATTGTAGTCTTCACTTTTTTTAAAGGCTTCATATGGCCATTCATTCCATATTCTAACATTTCTATCTACAAGATACTTAATATTTGTATCTCCTTTAATAAACCATAATAGTTCTTCAGCAATTGGTCTAATATACATTTTTTTAGTAGTAAGAAGTGGGAAACCTTCTCTTAAATCATAACGTGTTTGATAGCCAAATACAGAACGAGTACCAGTACCAGTTCGATCATCTCTATCTTCCCCATTTTCTAATATATATTTACACATATCTAAGTATTGTTGCATAAGTCATACCTCCCAACATTTTCTTATACATTATAAAGGAAGGTGTCTAAAAACACAAACTAGATGTATATAAGAAAACAGTTGTATTTTAGGATACAGCTGTTTTCTTATATACTCTTCTAATAAATTTATTAAAATATAACGACAATAATTTTTCAATTGGTAGTAGAAACACATTTATGTACCAATCTGAATGTGACTATATAAAACTCTCATGTATCATTTATTATCATT
>R03__coassemble_1339_pt1 | contig 11676 bp, 13 predicted proteins | sample R03__metabat2_low_PE_061 | metagenome-assembled genome bin R03 | reverse complement strand
TCCTTTCTAGAGAAGAAATAAATACCTCTCTATTATATATATTCTCCATTTTTATCGATTTTTCTCAAAAAAGTTTAAAATTGGGTGAATTTTTTTCATATTCATTGACACAATCTATATAACATGACTATAATTAATTAAACATATGAACAATTGTTCATATATCGGAGGAAATATTATGAAAAAGACTTATAAAATTGATGTAGATTGCGCTAACTGTGCGAATAAAATGGAAGAAGCTACAAAAAATACAGAGGGTGTTAAAGATTGTGTAGTAAACTTCATGACATTAAAAATGAAGGTTGAATTTGAAGATGGTGTAGATGTTGATGAAGTAATGGCTAATGTCGTTAAGAACTGTAAAGTTGTAGAAGATGATTGTGAAATTTATCTATAATATTAAATAGACGGCATAGCCGTCTTTTTTAAATATGAGGAGGAGACAATGAACAAGAAACAAAAGAAAACACTTTATCGAATTATATTTTCAAGTATTATGGTAATCATATTATCGTTTCTTAATATACAAAATTTTTATTTAAATTTTGCGTTATATATGATTCCTTATTTAGTAGTAGGCTATGATATCTTACGTAAAGCTATTAAAGGTATTATTAATAAACAAGTATTTGATGAATGCTTTTTAATGGCAGTTGCGACAGTAGGTGCTATCGCTTTAAATAACTTAGAAGAAGGCGTAGCCGTTATGTTGTTTTATCAAATAGGTGAGTTATTCCAAAGTTATGCTGTAGGAAAGAGTAGAAAAAGTATTACTGAACTCATGGATATAAGACCTGATTACGCTAATTTATTGGATGAAGATGGTAATGAAGAAAGAGTAGATCCAGATGATGTTGAAGTTGGAAGTATTATAAAAGTAAAACCTGGTGAAAAGATTCCAATAGATGGTATTGTCGTTAGGGGTATGACAACTTTAGATACAGCTGCTTTAACAGGTGAATCATTACCACGAGTAGTCAATGAAAATGATGAAGTCATTTCAGGATGTATTAACATGACAGGGGTTATTGATATAAAAACAACCACTGAATTTGAAGAATCAACTGCAAGTAAAATCTTAGATTTAGTTGAAAATGCTTCAAGTAAGAAATCTAAATCAGAAGCATTTATTTCTAAGTTCGCAAGAGTATATACGCCCGTTGTATGTTATAGCGCACTAGCTCTAGCAACCATTCCTACTATTGTATTATTCTTATTAGGACATGGTAATACATTTAGTACTTGGTTATATAGATCACTTACTTTCTTAGTTATCTCTTGCCCTTGTGCTTTAGTCATTTCAATTCCTTTAACATTCTTTGCGGGTATTGGGGCTGCAAGTAGTAAAGGAGTATTAGTAAAAGGAAGTAACTACTTAGAAGCATTATCTGATACAACTTCAGTTGTATTTGATAAAACTGGCACAATGACAAAAGGTACTTTTGAAGTGACTGAAGTTGTATCAAATCAATATTCAAAGGATGAACTTATTGAATATACAGCGAATGTAGAATCATACTCTTCTCATCCAATTAGTCTTTCTATTCGAAATGCTTATAAAAAAGAAATAAATAAAAAAGAAGTGACGGATATTAAAGAAATTGCAGGACATGGTGTAGAAGGTAAAGTTAAAGATACACTAGTTTCTGCAGGGAATAAGAAATTAATGGATTCATTAAATATATCTGTTCCGACTGTAGATACCATTGGTACAATTATCTATGTTGCAATTGAAGGTGAATACGCTGGATATATTGTCATCTCAGATGTATTAAAACCTACTAGCGTTCAAGCAATTCAAGAACTCAAAAAAGCAGGTATTAAAAATCTTGTAATGTTGACAGGAGATAATAAAAATACAGCGGATCAAGTCGCTAAAGAATTAGGATTATCTACAGTCTATAGTGAACTACTTCCAGCAGATAAAGTAACGAAAGTAGAAGAATTATTATCAAAACAAACACAAAAAGAAAAACTTGCGTTTGTAGGAGATGGGATTAATGATGCACCTGTGTTATCTAGAGCAGATATTGGTATTGCGATGGGTGCATTAGGAAGTGATGCAGCGATAGAAGCGGCAGATATTGTCTTAATGGATGATGATCCACTCTCTATCTCTAAAGCAATTAAAATCGCAAAGAAATGTTTAAGAATTGTTTATGAAAATATTTACTTTGCGATAGGCATTAAAGTTGTTTGTTTAGTGTTAGGTGCGATTGGTATCGCAAATATGTGGCTTGCTATATTTGCGGATGTAGGTGTTATGATTATTGCGGTATTAAATGCGATTAGAGCACTTAATGTAAAAGGAATATAGTATGGATAAAAAAATAGAATTATGTGAATCAAAACATATACATGCTGATTTATTAAAAATTGTAAAAGAAAAAATGCCTGAAGAAGATGATATCTTTGATTTAGCAGAGTTATTTAAAATCTTTGGTGATTCTACTAGAATGAAAATTCTATTTGTATTGTTTGAATCAGAAGTATGTGTATGTGATTTAGCAGAAGCACTTAATATGACACAATCTGCTATATCACATCAATTAAAAATCTTAAAACAATCAAAACTTGTAAAAAATAGAAGAGATGGAAAACAAGTTTTCTATTCTCTGGCAGATGATCATGTTTATTCAATTATCAATCAAGGATATGAACATATATTAGAAGATTAAAAAAGAGAGTATTACTCTCTTTTTGTATTCATGGTACTGCGTAGGGGGTTCGAACCCCTGTATCCTAGGATGAGAACCTAGTGTGTTGACCGCTTCACCAACGCAGCATTTATAACGAAAATATTATAAAATACAAAACCCTCTTTAACAAGATAAATGTTTTGATATTTACAAAACATGTAGGTATAATTGTCTTGAATATAAAAAGCAAAGAGGGTTTTTATTTTGTCTCAAACAGTTATTGCGATTAATGGTGGTATAAAACTCAATGGTACTGTTCAAATATCAGGTGCTAAAAATGCAACAGTTGCATTAATACCTGCAACTGTATTATGTGATGAACCTGTAGATGTTTATGGTGTCCCTTCAATCAGTGATGTAGATGCATTAGATACTTTATTAAGATATTTGAATTGTGATGTTACATTAGATGAAGACCATTTAAGAGTTGATCCAACCAACATAAAAAATATTGCATTAGATATAGAAGAAGTAAATAAATTAAGAGCATCTTATTATTTCATGGGTGCTTTACTTGGTAAGTTTAAGAAAGTGACAATTAAGATGCCTGGAGGATGTTATTTAGGTCCTAGACCTATTGATTTACATTTAAAAGGTTTTGAATCATTAGGCGCAAAGATTACTTATGTAGATGATACATATACTTTAGAAGCAGATGAACTTATTGGAAGTAATATCTATTTAGACTTTGCATCTGTAGGTGCCACAATTAATATCATGTTGGCAGCAGTTAAAGCAAAAGGGAAAACAGTCATAGAAAATGCTGCAAAAGAACCTGAAATCATCGACGTTGCCAATATGCTCACAAAGATGGGTGCTAAAATAAGAGGCGTTGGTACAGACACTATTACTATTGAAGGTGTAGATTATTTAAAAGGTACATTCCATGAAATTATTCCTGATCGTATTGAAGCAGGTACTTTCTTAATTATAGCTGCTGCTGCGGGAGAAAGAGTTATTATTCAAAATATTATCCCACAACACTTAGATTCTTTAATATCAAAACTTAAAGAAATGGGTGTAAAGATGGAAATTATAGGAGATAGTATTATTGTATATGGTAGTGAAACACCCTATAAAGCAGTCTCAATTAAAACACAAATCTATCCAGGGTTTGCGACAGATCTTCAACAACCTCTAACTGCATTACTTACTCAAGCGTTAGGTGAATCATCTGTAGAAGAAACCATCTATACAGAAAGATTCAAACATTGTGCACAGTTAAATAAGATGGGTGCATCTATTGCGGTCACTGATGCCGCAAGCTTAATCATAGGTCCTACTAAGTTACATGGTACTAGAGTAGAAGCAACGGACTTAAGATGTGGTGCAGCATTAATCGTAGCTGGACTCATTGGAGAAGGGGTAACAGAAATATCAAATGTTTATCATATTGATCGAGGATACGATAAAATAGATTCTAAACTCATAGCATTAGGTGCAATGATATCTAGATATGAAGTTGATGATTAAAAAATATTGCATATATTGATTAGAAATGTTAATATACCTATGCAACTTACTTTGAAGTAGCAAATATTTCAAGGCGGAAGGAGAAAATAAAATGAAACAAGGAATTCATCCAGATTATAAGAAATGTAAAGTTATCTGCACATCTTGTGGATCAGAATTTGAATCAGGATCAGTATTAGAAGAAATTCGTGTTGATACATGTTCAAATTGTCATCCATTCTATACAGGTAAACAAAGATTTGCGAGTGCAGATGGTAGAATTGATAAATTCAACAAAAAATATGGTCTTAAATAAGAAAAGAATCCTTCATGGATTCTTTTTTTTATGCCTAAATAAAAGAGACATATGTGTTACATATGTCTCTTATTTTTTACATGTTTTTATAAATATCTACGATGATTTTAGCAACTTCATCTACACCAATATCAGAATTGATTGTTAAATCAAAGTTCTTTAAATTACCCCATTTATTTGTAGTGTAATAGTTATAGTAGTTAGAACGTTTCTTATCTTTAGAGATTACATGCTTTTTAAGATCTTTCTTATCTTCTGCAGTAAGTTCTGCTCCTTTACCTTCTTCTACTCTTTTTACTCTATAATCTAATGGTGCATGAATAAATACTTTTAATACATTGTCATAATCTTCTAATGCATAATCAGCAATACCATTAACGATAATCGCATCATCATTTTTATCTGCAATATGACGTATTACTTTAGATTGCATTGTGAATACTTGATCATTGATTGGTAATGAAAAAGCATTATAACTCATTGTATACATAAATGATGATGATTTTTCATTAGAAGCTTTTCTAATCGTTTCAATATCAAAACCTAACTCTGCCGCAATTCTATCAATAATATCATTATCATAATAAGTAATTTGTAGCTGTTCAGCTACTTTTTGTGCAATTTCTCTTCCGCCAGCACCATATTCTCTTGCGATTGTAATTATTTTTTTAGCCATGTTTATCACCTCGTTATTATTCTAACATAATTATTTTTATTTGTTTAGTAAACTTGTAAAAAAAATAACTATCGATATAATAGTAAAGTGTTGGAGGTAGAGAAATGGAATTTCATGTCTTGGCAAGTGGTTCAAAAGGCAACGCTACATTTGTGTATAGTGATGGATGTGGTATTTTAATTGATTGTGGAATATCCAGAAAACAATTACTGTTTAGATTAGAATCTCTAGGCTTTAATGAAAAGAATATCAATTACGTATTACTTACTCATGATCATTATGATCATAATAAAAATATTCATTTATTTGATGATATTTTATATACGACTATAGGAAATGTAGAATATATAAGCGATGAACATACTTTAACGCCTTATAAAGATATAACATTAGGTAACTTCAATATACTTCCATTACGTACAAGTCATGATGCAAGTGATCCAATAGGCTTTGTGATTGAATCAAATAACGAAACACTTGTCTACATGACAGATACTGGTTATGTCAATAATAAAAATAAACATTATATGAAAGATAAAGATTACTATATCATTGAAGCAAACCATGATATAGAAATGTTGATGAATACAAGAAGACCATTGTTTTTAAAAAACAGAATCTTATCAGATAAGGGTCATTTAAATAATGAGTATAGTGCAGAACTCATGTGTGAGTTAATAGGTGACAATACAAAAGATGTTGTGTTAGCACACTTATCTCAAGAAGCCAATACACCTGAACTTGCATTAAATACATATAAAAGAATATTTGATGAAAACAATATAATCTTTAATCATATTCAAGTGGCATCACAAGTATCTGTTGTATCAGGAGGACATCATGAAGATTAGAATCTTATGTGTTGGTAAACTCAAAGAAAAATACTTGGTTGATGGGATTAAAGAATATAGTAAACGATTAAGTGGGTATTGTGATTTTGAAATCATAGAAGTAAATGATGAAAAAACACCTGCAAATGCAAGTGAGAAAGATGAAGAGAATATAAAAAATAAAGAATCTGAAAGATTATTATCTAAAATCAAAGATCAAGATTATGTCATACTATTAGATGTAAATTCTAAAGAATATGATTCTATTACTTTTTCTAAAGAAATAGAGAAAGTCATGGTTAATGGTAAAAGCACGATTGACTTTATCATCGGTGGTTCTTTAGGACATGGCAAAGCCATGTATAAAAGAGCAGACATGAAAGTAAGCTTTTCTAAGATGACTTTCCCACATCAACTCATGAGACTTATTCTCATTGAACAAATCTATCGTGCATTTAAAATCATGAAAAATGAAACATATCATAAATAGGGAGTAATAATGAAGAAATTTTATCAAAAATATACTTATCAACTCATGATTATAAAGTATTTATTTTCATTAATTTCAATTATATTAGCTTATACAACAACATCCTCAAAAAAATACATACTTGTAGGTATTATAGAATTGTTGATGATTTTTTCTATAAGTAATTATTTAGTTAGTAAAAATAATAAAGTAGGTCAAATAGTCAATAGTGTTTTACTATTTATATTTGATGTAGAAGAACTTGTATTATATTTTGGTAGTTCTTTTGTGAATTTGATCATGTTATCAAATATTGCATCTATTAAAGATTTAGGTGGTAAGTTTTATCTTTATATTCCATTTATTATTATATTAATAGGAATACTTTGTATTCCTATTAAAGAAGTAAAATTAAAGCTATCTAATGTTGTAACAGCTACTACAAGTATTGTACTTGTTATTGTGATTAATTTATTACTTACAACGAATTATTCACCATTCTATAGTTTGGTGTATCTTTATCAAGAATATCAATTTCAACAATCTATGCATGTTTCTACAAATGCTTCTATTGATGATTTCTATAAATCAAATATTGAATCTGCTATTGATAAAGATAGTAATCTTACAGAACAACCAAATGTTATCGTCATTTTTACTGAAGGTTTATCTCAAAGCGTCATTGATGACGATAGAAACTTAATGCCAAATATAAAAGCATTTGAAAATGAATCTATTCATTTCACCAATTACTATAATCATACATTTGCGACATACAGAGGATTAATAGGACAATTGTATTCAGGATATCAATTAGAAAATTTAGATACTAATTCCTTAGTTTCATTACAATCAATATTAAAATCGAATGGTTATGCAACAACCTTTATTAATACCGAACCTAATAATGCAGATTTTACTAACTATTTAAATAGTTTCTCATTTGACCAAGTCATCTCTTCAAGTGAACTTGGGGGTATTGCTAATTCAATGAGTGATCGTATTGCATATGATTACTTATATGAACAATGCATGAATGCAACAACACCATTTCTAACATGTATGTATACATTAGATACTCATGTTAACGGTAGTGTTGCAGATCAAGTATATGGTGATGGTAGTAACGTATACTTAAATAAGTTTTATAACGCTGATTATCAATTTGGATGTTTTTTAGAAAAATTTAAACAATCCTCTCTATATGATAATACTATCTTAATTTATACAACTGATCATTGTACTTATAGAGATTCAGATTATGCTAATAACTTTGGTAATAGAGAGTATACAAGTATAGATGAAATACCTTTATGTATCTACTATAAAGGTTGTAACGTTCAAGCAATTGATGTCAATGGTAGAAATAGTTTAGGGTTAACCCCTACGATATTAGATTTACTAGATATTACAAGTGAAAACTATTTTCTTGGAACAAGTTTATTTGATACAACTACAACTAGTGAATTTAATACAGTATTCCAAAGCAATTCAGGTATTTATACAACTGAAAATGATCAAATAAACAAAGTCTCAAACTCTAAGAAACATTTATTATCTCAACAAATCAAAAACTATTGTGCAGTTGCCTCTAGTTAAAAATAGGACGATGGATTTATCCATCGCCCTTTTAATATTCTTCCACAATATTATTCATCCAAATCTTTTTCTTAACTAACCACATTCCAAGTAATCCTTTTGGAATATTCATTAATGCAACTGCTAAATAAATAATCACAACACTTACACTTGTACACCTTGATAAGATAAAGGCAATCCCAAAAGAAATAAAGAAAGTATAAATACTATCAAATAAGAAAGTAATAAATGTCTTCCCACCTGCTCTTAATATATAGTAGCTACTATAATCTAAAGAAAGAATAATAATATCAATACTTGATATTCTAAGACACATGAGCGCTATTGATTTAACGGTATCTGTAGTATTGTATAACTCTACAAAGAATGGCGCGACAATACTTAATGTAATACCAGTAATCGCACACATAAATATACCAAAGTAAATCATATACCATGCATCTTTATAGATTTCTGTGTGTTGATCATTATTGCCAAGTCTTTGTGCTAAGAGTATAGAAATACTCATACCAACAGAGTAGGTCATAATTTGAAACATATCGACAACAGTACTTGTGATATTGATGGCTGCGACTGCTTCAATGCCTCTTGTGCTATAACACTGCACAATCGCTTTTAAAGAAAATCCCCATAAGAATTCATTACATAATAAAGGGAACCCCTTTATAATGATATTCTTATATAAAGGAAGATTGATATGAATACTTGTATATAAGTTTTTAAAATATCCAACCTTATCTACAAAGTGTGCATAGAAAAATAATATAAAGAATTCTATGTATCTAGAAATGACTGTCGCAATGGCTGCACCTGTAATCCCTAACTTAGGGAAAATCCCAATTCCGAAGATGAGTAATGCATTTAATACAACATTACTAAAAATAGCGACCATTGAGGCAATCATTGGCACAAGTGTATTTTCTGTTTCTCTTAAAGTTGTCATATACACTTGTGACAACATAAATGGCACAAGTCCCACTAACATAATACTTAAATAAGTATAAGCGTAGTTGAGTGTTGTGGTATTTTCTAAAGCACTATTAGATGAAGATAGATATAAACCAATAAGATTCTTTCCAAGTATCTTCATCATAAGTATGCCAATACTTACTACTACAATCCCAATAAAGAGTTTAAAGTAGAAACACTCTTGAACACCTTTTTTATTCTTCGTCCCCACAAATTGACTTGTATAAATACCTGGTCCAGAGTTGGCACCATATAAAGTCAGGTTATAGACAAACAGTACAGCATTGACTATAGAAACCCCACTCATTTCTAATGTTCCAAGACTACCAATCATGACATTATCGACTAACGATACAAAGTTGGTAATAATGTTTTGAATAATGATAGGTAACGCTATAACCATGATTCTTTTATAGAATTGTAAATCTCTTTTAATAATCATGTGTTTACTATAACACAAATTATAAATTATGTTATAGTGGATATATGGAAAAATTAATTGTATTAGGCACAGGACATGCCACAGTCACAAATGTATATAATACTTGTTTTGCGTTAAAAGAAGGGGATGAGTATTTACTAGTAGACGCTGGAGGAGGAAATAGAATACTCACACAACTGGAAAATGCAAACATCTCATTAAATCATATGCATCATTTGTTTGTATCTCATGCACATAGCGATCATGTATTAGGTGTTGTATGGGTAATAAGAATGATAGGACAAATGATGAATACAAATAAGTATCAAGGTTTCTTTCATATCTATGCACATACAGAACTCATTGATATTATCCAACAGTTATGTAAGTTAACACTTCAATCTAAAATAACAGACTTATTTAATGAAAGAATGATCTTTCATGAATTAGAAGATGGTAAACAACTAACAATACTTTGGCATAACTTTACATTCTTTGATATTCAATCTACTAAAATGAAACAATTTGGATTCTACTATTTAGATTTAGATAAGAAGTATACATTTTGTGGGGACGAACCGTATAATGAAGCATGTCATAAATATGTAAAAGATTCATATTTACTTATGCATGAAGCTTTCTGCTTATATAAAGATAGGAATCTCTATGATCCTTATAAAAAACATCATAGTACTGTAAAAGATGCATGTGAGTTAGCGACAAGTTTAAATGTAGAAAAACTCATCTTATGGCATAGCGAACATGATCATTTAGATTCGCACTTCAATGATTACTTATCAGAGGCAAAAGGGTACTATAGTAAAACGCTCTATATTCCTCGCGACTTAGATGTAATAGAATTATAAATATAAAACCCTAATATTTAGGGGTAAATTAATTGCTTTTACCCTAAAATATAGGGTTTTTTCTTGTTTGGATGAATATTGCATGTTAATATAATATTAATTATGGGGTGAGATTTATGTTATATGCTTTTACTACTCAATTTAATAATAAGGATATAAAAAGATTTAGAAAAACAAATCATTTAACGCAAGCAGCCTTGGCTCAACTGTTAGGTATATCTATAAAAACAATAGAAAAGTGGGAAAAAGAGGATGCCGTGATTAAAGGGACAGCCGCAACACTTCTAACAATCCTAATGCAAAATCCTAAGCTTATCGATCAATATAGAATAGAGGAACATGTTTGTAATTATCGTTTGTATTATATGGCGGATCATTTGATTAGTACTGTAATTGATGTCGATTTCCCATCTCAAAAAGTTTACTTTAAAAATTATACAAACGATATTCAAAAAAGAGCTTTTGTAAATAAAACAGAGGTTTCTATTCAAGACTTTGAAGAGTTCTTAGAATCAAGGTGTTTTCCTAGAACGAGAGACAATATGAAATTAATTTTAAAAGAATTAGATTTACCTTTTTATGATCCTTTATTAATTATTGAAAAAACACAAGGTAGAATGGCAGAAGATAATTTTTGGATAAAGGTGGAAAAAATGAAATATGATCGAGATTAGTAAAGTCCCATTCTATTTAGATAGGAATTCTTCTAAGGGGAATCAGTCTAAATGGAAAATAGACAATGTTTGGTATAAATGTGATTATTGTGGCTATGAAGGATTATCTGAATTCTTAGTTTCACAATTATTGAAAAAAAGTACATTAGATTCTTCTTTACTAGTAAGTTATGATTTAGAAAAAATCAAATATAATGAAACTGTACTTGTAGGATGTAAAAGTGATAATTTCTTGAGTGAAAACAAGTCTATATTCACACTAGAGAGACTCTATAAACAAGCAAAGGGTGAAAGTCTATATAGTTTACTTTATAAGTTTGATAATATTGAAGATAGAATTCAATTTTTAGTAAAAGAAATAGAAATGATTACTGGATTAAATCTAGGTGTTTATCTAAGTATTTTAATCACCATTGATGCATTCTTTTTAAATGAAGATCGTCATTTACATAACATTGCGGTTATTTGTGATGATAATAATCATTATGAGTTATGCCCAGTATTTGATAATGGTGCTTGTTTATTATCTGATTTAAAACTAGATTATCCATTAACTGAAGATCCATATAAATTGATGAAAAAGGTAAGACCTAAAACCTTTGATCAATATTCATTCGATGATCAATTAGAAGCAATAGAAAATATATATGGATATAAGAATATAAGATTTAGATTTGATAAAGAAGATGTAGAAGAATAACTTAA
>R03__coassemble_1322_pt1 | contig 11760 bp, 10 predicted proteins | sample R03__metabat2_low_PE_061 | metagenome-assembled genome bin R03 | reverse complement strand
ATGAATCAATGACGCAAGAATATGCAAGTAAAATGTATGAATATGAAGTTGAAGACCGTATCAATAAAGGTATTCAACAAGGTATTGAACAAGGTAAACAACTTGGTAGAATCGCATTAATGCAAGAGATGCTTGAAAAAGGCATTTTAAGCCAGTCTCAATTCGATGAACTATCAAACGCTCAAGATGAAATAGAAAAGCATATCTAAAAATCTTACAACAATCTAAACAAAGCCAATTATTTGGCTTTGTTTTTTATACAAGCAATACTGATATTGAATCGCTTAAAAATGAATTGGATACATGTTATAATGAAGGCATCTTAAAAGAGTTTGTGGACAAACTAAGAAGGGAGATGGTCTCGTTGTATCCATTACATGAATCAATGACGCAAGAATATGCAAGTAAAATGTATGAATATGAAGTTGAAGACCGTATCAATAAAGGTATTGAACAAGGCTTTGAACAAGGTCATCAAGAAGGCATTGAACAAGGTCAATTAACTGCTTATATTCAAATGTATAAAGATGGCATCCTTTCTCTTCAACAACTAAAATCTTATACTTCTTTAGATGATGCATCTTTAAAAGAGTTACTTAAGTAAAAAAAACAATTCCTAGAAAACTAGGAATTGTTTTTTATTTATAAGTTTCTCTGAATTGATACAAAGCACCAATTAAATTAGCATCATTTCTAAACTGACATGTAACGATTTCAGTTTTAGGGAAATCATAAGGTACTGCGTCAAATACTTTATCCATATTTTTCTTGATATAATCAATTAAAATTGTTTGAGCAGATATACCGCCACCTATCGCAATCTTTTGTGCATCAAATATCACATGTACATTATACAACATGACTGCAAGTTCATATGTGAATTGATCTAGTGCTTTCATCGCATTTTCATCATTGTTATTCACAAGTTCAAAGAATTGTTTTCCATTTAATTCAATATCTGTTTGATTGTATGCATTATAGTATCTAACAAGTTGTTTCCATCCTGAAATAGTACCCCATGCATTAGAGAACTTAAATTCATCTTTAATATTAGTTTGGGCAAATGAGAATTCACCTGCGCTAAAGTGTTTACCAGTATGTACTTTATGATCTTTAATTAGGCATCCTCCAACACCTGTTCCTAATATAACGCAAATGGCATCATCTACATCTTGTAAACTACCAAATCCTATTTCAGCATTTGCGGCACATTTCGCATCATTACCAATTGTGATAGGGCAATGACATCTTTCTTGTAATACTTTCACTGTATCTAAATCATTAATGTATAATAATGCGCCACCTGTATAGTTATGTCCGTTTACTGGATCAATAATACCAGGTAAACTCATCGCAATTCCTTCCACATCTCCACTAACCTCATCATAAATTTGACCAATGGTTTCTACAAAGTTTTCTAATGTATCTTTAGGCGTTTCTACTTCTCCTCTTGAAATAATATCAGCTACTTCATCCATGACTGCATATTTAATAGCAGTACCACCCACATCAATTGTTAAATAATGTTTCATTGTAATTATCACCTCTCTATTTATTATAAAGAAATTTAAATATAAATGAAAGTGTTTACATTGATTATATTTATATATTATCTATGTTATACTAACTGCAGTTAGAGGATAAATAATGAATGCCATATTAGTAGCTGCCAATTATCAAAAAATAGAATACGACCTAGAAACATCTATAAATGAACTTATTTCACTAAGTGAAGCATGTAATATCTTTGTAAAAGAAGTCATTATACAAAACATTGACAAAATCAATAGTGCAACCTATATCGGTATAGGGAAAGTATTTGAGATAAAAGAAATCATTGATGAAGATGATTTAGTCATCTTCAACGAAGAATTATCACCTTTACATTTAAAAAATCTAACAGATTTATTAAATGTAGAAGTACTAGATCGAAGTGATTTAATTCTAAGAATATTTGAATCTCGTGCCAATACAAAAGAATCTAAACTACAAGTAGAGATCGCTAAAAAAGAATATATGTTACCTAGACTTATTGGGATGAACGAGCATTTATATTCTCAACTAGGTGGAAAAGGATTCAGAGGATCTGGTGAAACGAAACTAGAGTTAGATAGAAGACGTATTACAAGACAAGTTCACAAGGCAAAAAAAGAACTTGTAGAAATAAAAAAAGAAAGACAAATACAGAGAAGTTCAAGACAAAAAAGAAATATCAAACAAGTTGCACTAGTAGGTTATACCAATAGTGGGAAATCTTCTTTGTTGAACTTGTATACAGATAAAAAAGTACTTCAAAAAGATATGTTATTTGCGACCTTGCAAACAAGTAGTAGAAAAGTAAGAATGAAAAATCATGAATTAATATTAAGTGATACGGTTGGCTTTATTAACCAACTTCCTCATCATTTAATAGAAGCCTTTAAATCTACACTAGAAGAAGTAATCGTTGCGGATTTAATACTTTTAGTGATTGATAGTAGTTCTTACTACTATCAAACTCAAATTGAAACAACACTTAAAGTATTAGATGAACTTGGTGTTAAAAATACGCCTATTCTTTATGTCTTTAATAAAATAGATTTAATAGATGATTTTATTGAAAACTATCATCCAAGTGTGAGTATAAGCGTTAAAGATCATATCAATATTGATTTATTAGAAGATTTAATGATTGAAATGTTGTATAAGGAAGAAGAATGCATATTACATATTCCTTATAATAAAGGTGAGCTCTATTCTTCCCTTACAAATATTTCAAATATTCTAGATACAAAATATGAAGAAGAATATATAGAAGTAAGATGTAATATTGAAAATTCATTAATACATAAATACAAGGATTTCATTGTAAAATAAAACCACACATATGTGTGGTTATTATTTTATTCACTGATTTCTGTTGCATCATATCCAAAATATTTTGTGGATAATTCAGATAATGTACCATCTTCTTTTAGTTCGGCTACAATCTTATTAATCTCTTCGATTAATGAATTTGTAGAATCATCTTTTTGTGCTGCGATGACATATTTTTCAGGATCTGCATAAGCAGCTATTTTAACTCCTACTTCTTTATTTGCATCTTCCATCGCTCTTACATAATCGTTATAAGCGCTAATAGCGTTAATAGAAGCATCTGCTCTACCTGTTAGAATCATTGTCATTGTTTCTTGGAATGTTGGCACAATTTCAACTGTAGCCCCATATTCTTCTGCCCATGAAGCATAAATAGAACCATTAGAGTTTGTAGATGTTTTTCCTTTTAGGTCTTCAAATGTTTTAATATCATCATTGTCTTTTGCGACTATTAATACCGCATCCATTTGTGCATATGGGTCAGAGAAGTTAAAAGATTTCGCTCTTTCTTCTGTATAAGTAACCCCATTGATTGCGACATCATATCTTCCTGATTGTACACCAGCTAAAATAGATTCCCAATCTGTTTCTTGATATTTTACTTCAACCCCTAACTTATCCGCAATGAGTGCAGCTAATTCTACATCAAATCCAACTAACTCATCTGTGTCTTCATCGTGATATGTATAAGGTGACCAATCTCCTTCAGTCGCAACTGTAATATAACCTCTTGACTTAATTTCTTCTAATAAATCACTACTAGAATTATTACTAGAACTACATGCAACTAAATTTAAAGATAATAATAATGTAAGTAATAATGATATATATTTTTTCATATTTATCCCCTTTCTGATACGCTTTTTATAAATTGTTGAATTCTTTCATTTTTTGAATGATTAAAGAAAGTATCTGAATCTGTATTTTCTATAATCTTTCCATTTTCCATAAAGATGACCTTATTGGATACATTCTTCGCAAAAGACATTTCATGAGTTACAACGACCATTGAAATGTTTGATTTTGCGAGATCCTTCATGACTGATAATACTTCATTAATGAGTTCTGGATCTAAAGCACTTGTTGGTTCATCAAAGTAAATAACTTCTGGATTATAAGCAAGTGCTCTTGCGATAGAAACACGTTGTTGTTGACCACCGGATAAAGAGATTGGATAAGCATCTTTTTTATCTTCTAATCCTACAAGTCTTAGTTTTTCTAAGGCGATTTCATTTGCGGTATGTTTATCTATTTTTCTAACTGTAGTAAGTCCTTCTGTAATATTTTGAAGTACTGTTTTATTTAGAAATAGATTATAGTTTTGAAATACAAACCCAGTATGCATTCTAATACTCGCAATTTCTTTTTTAGTGATATGTTTTAAATCATATGTTTGATTATCAAATATTAGCGTTCCTTCATCACTCTCTTCTAAGAAGTTTAAACATCTTAAAAGTGTTGTCTTACCAGAACCAGATGGGCCTAGTACCGCAATGACATCTCCTTTATCTATTTTAAAGTCAATGCCTTTCAATATTTCTTTATCATTAAATGACTTATGTAGTTTTTTAACTTCGATCATTATTTCACACCTCCATAAGCATTTAATTTCTTTTCAATTTGTGTTTGAAGTAATGACACAATTGAACATACTATTAAATAGATGACTGCTGCTTCTAAATACAATGCAAATGGTTGATAGACTCTACCATTAATAATTTGTGCTTGTCTAAACATTTCTACAACCGTTACTGTAGCTGCCATAGAGGTTTCTTTAATTAATGCAATAAATGAGTTCATTAAAGAAGGAATAGCGACTCTTAACGCTTGAGGTAAGACAATACGTGTCATAATTTGTAGATAATTCATACCAACACAATATCCTGCTTCAACTTGTCCTACAGGTACAGAATCTAATGCCCCTCTCATTGTTTCAGACATATAAGCGCCTTCATTTAACCCAAGTACGATTAAGGCACATGGGAAGGCTTCTATTTTTATACCAATAGAAGGTAATCCATAGAAAAAGATATAGAGTTGTACAAGTAATGGAGTTCCCCTTACTACCCATACATAGAACTTAGATAATGGATTTAATATTTTTACATTAGCATATCCAATAAGTGCAACAATCATTGCGATTACAAGCGCGAGAATAAAGGATAAAATAGCGAGTGGTATTGTGATGGTGACACAACTTAGTAATAATTTTGGAAATGAATCCATTAATATTTCAATAACTCTCTCCGTCATACTTTACCCTCCTTCTTATAATAGTTATGTATTATACAATAATATAAATTACATATATTTTACAGTTTCTAATAAATCTTTTCTTGAAGTATGATTAGCAAGTGGTTGACCGCCTTCATCAGCATATCCTAAATCTAACAGCATCACAACTTCTTCATTTTCTAATAATCCTAGTTTTTCTTTAGCAACACTTGGGTCAAAGAAGTTAATCCAACAGCTATTCACCCCTGCATTTTGTGCTGCCAACATTAAATGTGTTGCGACAATGGTTGCATCTTCAGTTCCTGAATTTACTTTTCCTCCAGGATAGTCAAAAACATTATTTTTATCATATGCAACAACTAATACAACTGGTGCACCATATCGACATGGTGTCATTTCGTCAATGACTTTTAATTTCTCTTCTGATTCAATGATATAGATAGATTGTTCTTGAAGATTTTTAGCAGTCGGTGCTAATCTTCCTGCATTTAATATTTCTTCTAATACTTCCTTAGATATTTTAGTATCTTTATATTTTTTACAAGAATATCTTTCTTGAATTAATTGAGTAAATTCCATTGTATTTCCTCCAATGTGTCACATTATAACATTAAATAAGAAAGAGAGCATTGAATATGCTCTCTAAATTTTTATTTTTTTCTAAATGGAGATTCATAGTCATAAATCTTAACTAAGATATCTTCCATATCTTTTACCATAGGCATTCTTGGGTTAGCTGGTGTACATTGATCTTCATAAGCATTCATAGCGATTCTATGTACTGATGCCATCCAATCTTCTTTAGAAATATTTTGTGATCTAACATTTGTAGCACCACCGACAGATACCCATAATTGTTCAACAGCTTTTGCGAACATTTCAACACCTTCAGCAGGTGTTCTAGGATTTAAGCCAATTAATTGTGCTAATTCCATATATTTCTTATCTGCTTTATAGTTTTCAATCTTTGGCCATACATTTAACTTAGTTGGTACTTGACCATTATATCTTATAACATGAGGAAGTAAGATACCGTTTGTACGTCCATGAGGGATATGCCATTCTCCACCAATCTTATGAGCCATTGAGTGGTTCATACCTAAGAAAGCATTTGCGAATGCCATACCTGCAATTGTAGCAGCATTATGCATCTTTTCTCTTGATTCTCTGTCACCTGTTTTTACAGATTTTTCTAAGTTTTCAAATACTAACTTAACAGCTTGCTTAGCCCATCCATCAGTGAAATCACTCGCTAGAATTGAAACATAAGCTTCAATAGCATGTGTTAATACGTCAATACCTGTATCAGCCGCAATTGATGCTGGTAATGTATTAACGAATTCTGGATCGACAATCGCAACTGTTGGTGTTAATGCATAGTCCGTTAATGGATATTTTTTATTTGCTTTTTTATCAGTAATAACCGCAAATGGTGTTACTTCTGATCCAGTTCCTGAAGTTGTTGGGATACAAATTAATCTTGCTTTCTTACCTAATTCTGGGAACTTAAATGCACGTTTTCTAATATCCATGAATTTTTGTTTAATATCATCAAAGTTAACTTCTGGATGTTCATACATTAACCACATTACTTTAGCAGCATCCATTGCACTACCACCACCTAATGCAATAATAACATCAGGTTGGAAGCTATTCATGACTTTAACGCCTTCATATACTGTATCAATTGATGGATCTGGTTCTACATCCATGAACAATTCAAGATCTACATGATTTCCTCTTCTCGCAATCGCATCTTCAATCTTTGATACATATCCTAATTGATACATACTCTTATCAGTAACGATCATTGCTTTAGAGATATCTTTCATATCTCTTAAGTATTTAATTGAATTTCTTTCAAAGTAAATCTTTGGTGGAAGTTTAACCCATTGCATATTGTTGTTACGTCTACCTACTCTCTTAATATTTAATAAATCGAATGCACCTACGTTGTTACTTACTGAGTTATGTCCGTATGAACCACAACCTAATGTAAGTGAAGGAATAAATGCGTTATATACTGAACCGATACCACCGAATGTTGATGGGGCATTTTCGATAATACGAATTGCTTTACATCTTAATCCAAACTTAATAGTGATTTCATGATCTTCAGTATGGATTGCAGCTGAATGTCCTAAACCATTGAATTCAACCATTTGACCTGCTTTTTCAATACCATCTTCTGTATTCTTAGCTTTAAGGATTGCTAATACTGGAGATAACTTTTCTCTTGTCATTGGTTCATTTGGTCCAACTTCTTTACATTCAACACAAATAATTTGAATATCTTCTGGTACTTCAAATCCTGCTTCTTTTGCAATCCAACTTGCAGGTTTACCTACAACGATTGGGTTAACCCCTTTAACATCATTGACTTGTTTTGAATAAGCTTTGGCACCAAACATATATTGTTCAAGTTTTGCTTTTTCTTCTTCATTAGCCCAGTAAACATGATATCTTAACATTTCTTTTTTGAATGCTGAATAGATTTCTTTATCTACGATTGCCGCTTGTTCAGAAGCACAAATCATACCGTTATCAAAAGATTTTGATAACACGATATCATTAACAGCTCTTTCAAGCTTACAAGTCTTTTCAACATAAGCAGGTACATTTCCTGCTCCTACACCAAGTGCAGGTTTACCACATGAGTAAGCTGCTTTAACCATGGCATTACCACCTGTTGCAAGGATTGTTGCAACACCTGGATGATTCATTAATGCACTTGTAGCGTACATTGATTTCATTTCTAACCATTGGATACAGTTTTCAGGAGCACCTGCTTTGATAGCTGCGTCTCTAATGATTGTAGCTGCTTTAACTGAACATTCATAAGCAGATGGATGGAATGAGAATATAATTGGGTTTCTTGTCTTTAAACAAATTAATGATTTAAAGATAACAGTAGAAGTTGGATTTGTCGTTGGAACAATCCCACATACAACACCAACTGGTTCAGCAATTTCAGTAACACCAGTTAATGGATCTTCTGAAATAATACCAACTGTTTTTAAATGTCTTAAATTCTTTTGTACATATTCACATGCAAATAAGTTTTTAACAGCTTTATCTTCGAAAACACCACGACCTGTTTCGTTGATTGCTGCTTCAGCTAATATCCCATGTGCATCTAATCCTGCAACAGAACATTTAGCTGTGATGAAGTCTACTTGTTGTTGAGTAAATCCTTCGAATTTATTTAACGCAACTAATGCATTAGATACTAACTCATCAACATGTTTGTCAATTTGTTTTTCTGTATATTCTTTTGGCATAATATACCTCCTCATAATTTACACGCTTATCATATAGGAATCATTTATAGATTGCAACTATTTTGTGAAAAAATAAACAAGGATAATAAACCACCGTTTATAATCTATCATGATAATAAAAAATACGATTTTAATAATAGTTTATTATCATGTAGACTTTTTTATTATCTTTGATATAATAATGAAATTGTAAGGGGGATATAGAAAATGGAATATATCGATAGAGTATTAGCTCAAGTTAAAGCTAAAAACGCAGATCAACCAGAATTTATTCAAGCGGTTGAAGAAGTATTACAATCATTAGAACCAGTAATTGCTGCACATCCAGAATATGAAGATAAAGCAATTCTAGAAAGATTAACTGAACCTGAAAGAACTTTAATGTTCAAAGTACCATGGGAAGATGATAATGGTAAAGTACAAGTTAACAGAGGTTACAGAATTCAATTCTCAAGTGCAATTGGTCCTTATAAAGGTGGATTAAGATTCCATCCTTCAGTTAACTTAGGAATTATTAAATTCTTAGGTTTCGAACAAATCTTTAAAAACTCATTAACTACACTTCCAATTGGTGGTGGTAAAGGTGGATCTGACTTTGATCCTCAAGGTAAGAGTGATGCAGAAGTAATGCGTTTCTGTCAATCATTCATGACTGAATTATATCGTCATATTGGACCTTCAGTAGACGTTCCTGCTGGAGATATCGGTGTAGGTGGAAGAGAAATCGGATACTTATTTGGACAATATAAGAGAATTAAAGATGCTTATGAAAATGGTGTATTAACTGGTAAAGGTATGAGCTATGGTGGTTCATTAATTAGACCTGAAGCTACTGGTTATGGTGCTGTTTACTATGCTAAAGAAGTATTAGATCATTTTGGTGAAGACTTAAATGGAAAAACTATTGTATGCTCCGGATACGGAAACGTTGCTTGGGGTGTATGTTTAAAAGCAAGAGATTATGGTGCTAAAGTTGTTACTATCTCTGGTAGAGATGGTTATGTGTATGACAAAGAAGGTATCAACTCTAGTGATGAAAAGATTAATTTCTTATTAAAGATTAGATCTAGCAACGATGTTAAGTTAAAAGATTATGCAGATAAGTTCGGTGCTGAATTCGTAGCTGGTGAAAAACCATGGAAATATGTTAAATGTGATTATGCATTCCCATGTGCTACTCAAAATGAAATTGGTGAAGAAGAAGCTAAAGCATTATTAGATAATGGATGTAAATATATTTTCGAAGGTGCAAACATGCCTACTACTGCCGAAGGTATTGCTTACTTCACATCAAATGGTGGTATCTTAGGTCCTGCTAAAGCATGTAATGCTGGTGGGGTTGCTACAAGTGCTCTTGAAATGTCACAAAACGCCTTAAGATATAACTGGACTGCTGAAGAAGTTGATGAAAAACTTCATAACATTATGATTAGTATTGTTAAGAATTCAGTTGCAGCATCAGAAAAATATGGTCTTGGATATGACTTAATCAAAGGTGCAAACATTGCAGGTTTTGAAAAAGTTGTAGATGCTATGATGGCTCAAGGAATTTACTAGAAACTATAAAGGCTTGGAATAATCCAAGCCTTTTTTTATACAAAATACCAAATGGTGGAAAACTGCTATAGAAGCATAAAAAAGGATTTACACATGTAAATCCTACAACATTTGATAAAGCATAATCATAAGTGGCATCGTTAGTAAACTAAACATAACACTCATGACATTCATAACAGAAGCATAGCCTGGATGTTTGTCAAACAACTGTGCAAATTGAGTAACCATACTTGCAGCTGGTGCACATGCAGCAAGTGTTGTGATTAATAAGATTTTTTCATAATCACTTGATAATGCACCTAATGGTAGTAGTTTTAATAAACAGATTGCAACAAGTGGGAAGGCAATTAATCTAAAGAAACAAATGACATATGTTCTCTTATCTTTGAAGATTGTTTTGAAATCCATATCCGCAAATAACATACCTATAACAATCATACTTAATGGTCCCATCATATTACTCATATTACTTATGACAGTTCCAAATAAGTCAGGTATTTGAATATGCGCAAAGAATAAAATTAAACCAATTACTATAGAAATAATATTCACATTTGTGACAATCTTCTTAATTGAAAATTGGTTTTCACCACTTATTAAAGATACCCCATGAGTCCACAACATAATCGTTTGTACAACAATATAACCACTTGTATATAATACCCATTCATCACCAAGTGCTGGTATAGCAGATACAAGTGGGATCACTAAGTTACCTGCATTTGAATAGATCATGGTTGCTTTTTCTATTCTTTCTAATCCTAATGGTTTTTGTAGTAATTGTGCTAATACAATATAAAGTGTATTCACGACAATGGCACCAATAAATGCAACTGCTAGTCCCATTAATTTATCATTCGTATACTCTACTTGGAATGATTTTATAATCATACATGGTGTAACAATATAGATTAACATTTTAGAGATAATCTTAGAATCTTTAGATTCTAAGACTTTAAATTTCACAAGGCTCATACCAAGTCCTAATATAATAAATAACTGAAAGATTGCTTTCATTAAAGATAAACTTAATGCCATAATATTTCCCCTATTCTCTTATATTAGTATTATATTCTTTTTTATTTACAAGTATAGAAATTTATTCATAATATGTTCATAAAATTGTATAATAATGATGTTTAGAGCGTATAAAGAAAGTGAGGATAATGATGTTAGAAGTTAAAGATATATCCAAACAATATGTCACTGGTAATCTTGTGACAAAAGCCTTAGATCATGTCTCTGTAAGTTTTAGAGATAATGAGTTTGTCGCAATACTTGGGCCTTCTGGTTCTGGTAAGACAACATTATTAAATGTCATAGGTGGATTAGATCAATATGATTCTGGTGATTTAATTATCAACAACATTTCAACAAAAGAATATAAAGATAAAGATTGGGATTCGTATAGAAATCATACGATTGGTTTTGTATTTCAATCCTATAACTTAATCATGCATCAAAGCGTTCTACAAAATGTAGAATTAGCTTTGACTATTTCAAGTAATAAATCAAATAAAAAACAAATCGCTTTAGAAGCATTAGATAAAGTTGGTTTAAAAGAACATGCAAATAAAAAGCCTAACCAATTATCTGGTGGGCAAATGCAAAGAGTTGCGATTGCTAGAGCATTAGTCAACAATCCAGATATTATCTTAGCAGATGAACCTACTGGTGCACTTGATAGTAAAACAAGTGTACAAATTATGGATTTATTAAAAGAAGTCGCAAAAGATAAGTTAGTCATTATGGTTACCCATAACCCTGAACTTGCAAGAGACTATGCAAGTAGAATTGTTTCGGTAAGAGATGGGAAGATTATTGATGATAC
>R03__coassemble_1302_pt1 | contig 11874 bp, 11 predicted proteins | sample R03__metabat2_low_PE_061 | metagenome-assembled genome bin R03 | reverse complement strand
GAGTTAGTATAGTTATATTCTCCAAGGCCTGTAGGTCCTAATACTCTTGAAGTATATGGTGCAGTTATTAGTGGTAATACCACTAATAAGACTTGGTATGATAAATTGTATATGTAATTTGAAATTGATTTTTTATTCATAAGTTATAGAAATCTTTCTTATTTACCATTAATAATCTCAATTATATTTTTGAATTTATGTATTTTTTATAAAATACTTATTAACTACCCCTATTTTTCTATTATTTATACACGAAGAAACATAAGTTGAAGTAATAAGTTCCGCTAAATATCCAGATACCCTAGAATATTTTTTATCTTGTAACGGATCAGATATTAATCCTAATTCCAATTCTTTATCAATATGCTTTTGAAGTATATCAAACATTATAGAACAATATTCATCAAGAAAATCAATTTTTATAACAATCATATTTGCCAAGTATATGGAATTCCCATTTAAAGTATCTTCTAATATTTGGTATAATTCAGGATAATTATTTTTTACTATGTTTTCTAAAACATTTATATGTTCTTTACCTATCGTATAAAATAAATCTCTAACAGTGCCATATTCAATTTTCACTGGTTTTGAAACCAATATATCATTAGATTTTATGACATTTTCCAATTTACTAAAATCTATATTTTTTTCATACTCATTAATGTTATCAGCATATAAATCATATGTATTAATAGTATAATTTTTATGCACAATATAATTGTATTTACTAAGCAAATTAAACATCAGTTTATTTGGGCATTTACCATCTAAAGAATCTGAAAACAATCTTCGATAATGGCATAATCCAACATATTCTATATTAGGATATACTCGTTTAATATTTTTCCAAGCCCAATACCAAGCTGTCATTTCGCAATATATCGAATTGTATTTGCTTATATTGTCACAAACCTGTTTGTTTACATAGTTATCTCCTTGAATATTTAATTCTAATTTTGATTTTTCTTTTCCTACATGAATAGGTAAAAATAAATTATTTTTTGGTACTTCACATGGTTTATGACAACAAATCATTAATTTTATATTATTCATAAAAACGTCCTTTTTTATTATAAAAATTCTATTATTTTATCAGCAATATACTGCATACCTTGATCATTTGGATGCAATGCTACACCTGCGTGCTCAATTGTATGTTTATTTCCTTCTTTATCTTCTACTACAGTACCTATACCAGCCTGGTACTCTGATTTTCCTTTTATATCATCAAGACTTACAAAATCTAATCCTGAGGCTTTTGCAGCCTGTTTCTTCATATTACTCTTATCTCCTGCATCCCAGAAATCATCAATAATGATAATCTGGGCATTTGGAGCCTTATCCTTTACGTAGCGGTACAATTCCTCACAATCTGCTTCAAAAGTATCTATATTACTAGCGTTTTCTGAAAGTTGAATCGTAATTAAGTCAAGATTGAATGAAAGATATGAATTTAAGAGAGAAAGCGTCTCTGCTCTATCATTGCTTTGTACTTCCCAAGTCGAGAAGTTATAACCATAATACTTTACTTCTTCATTTCCACTTTCTTTATTCTTTTTTCTATCTTCCAGCCACTTACTAACGATATGTACATAATCATTATCATCGGTGCTTGCTGCCATTCCTCTATCATCATCCCACCAGTAATCTGCATATCCATGGATTGTTATAGAGTTACCTATAGCTAGATAATTGAAGCCATTCTCAAACCATGATACCTCTATTTCATCCAATTCAGCATTAATTAGATTTACTTGATTTTGAAGAGATTGAATTTCCTTACTTTGAGCCAATTCGTATTTTATAAGCTTATACCCACAAAACCCACCGCAAGTAAGCATGAGCATTGATAGTACAATGATTATGGTAATTAATTTTCTATTAATCCATGTTCTATTCTGTTCTGTTCTGTTCTGTTCTGTTCTGTTCTGTTCTGTTCTGTTCTGTTCTGTTAAAATTTTGGCCATTTAATCAATTCCTTTGTCAAGAGTTTCTTTACTTTTTCTTTGGCATCCAATTTATCTGTTCTTTATCTTTCGAATTCATATATAACTCATCTATATGAGCACCTATATCCTTTTTCTCAAGTTTACTGTAGTCTATTTTCATTAATTCTTCAATCATATCAGTATCAAATCTATATTTGATTACTTTTGCAGGGACACCACCCACAATTGCATAAGGGGGTACATCTTTTGTTACAACCGAACCCGCTGCAATTATAGCGCCTTGACCAATATGAACGCCAGATAGAATAGTTGCGTTATAACCAATCCATACATCGTCATCAATTATTATATCACCCTTCGATATTCCACATTCTTCACCCATATACATAGCTTTGAATGGATATGTGGAAATATAATTAGTTGGATGATCCGAACTAAGAATAAATGCTACATTGTGAGCAATAGAACAATAATTACCTATTGATAACTTATAATTTGAATTAGAAATATGAACAAACAAATCACCGTAGGTTCCATTACCTACAGTTATTAAATCTAAAGCATTTGTAGTAAGTAAATTAGTAAAATTATGTTGATTATTTTTTCTCCATTTATGTCGTTTTAAATATTCGTTTATATAATTATTTATAATCTTAAATAATCCCATATTAATTTCCTACAATTAAATATTTTTTGATATATATTCCTTATATATTTTTAAAGCACTCAACATCATATTTACTTCATTATATCTATATTCCTTATATGATTTGAATTTAAATTTAGTAGCCAAACCATGATTATGAATAATTTTTAATGAAGGTGTATATAAGGTTGAGTAATTTTTTAATAGACATTTACTTGCTAACAACATTTCTTCAAAATAAAATTTTGTATCAGGTTCAAATGCAACATTCTCAAATTTTATATATTTATTAGTAAAAATGATGCAACTACCTTGTAATACCTTATTTTCTAATTCTTCTTGATAATGCAAATTACTATAACCTACCCTATTTATTTTTTTTATACCTTTAACAAAAATTTAGGGCAATACTTATAGAATGATATATATAAATTATTAAGTATCACTTGGTTTTTAGATATAGTTTGTCCATCTATAATATTTATTAAACCAGGATAAACTTCTGAATCAATTTTCTTTAAATCATATGGTTTATCTTCTAATGGTGATTGATGATCTAAAGTTGATGGCTTAAATATATCAGGGCCTATGACATAATATTTATCTAATTTAATTTTTTCAATCAACAAACCAATAAAGTCCTTTTGAAGTATTTCTATATCATTGTTTAGAACCACAATAAATTTAGGATTAAATTTTTTTGCTTCAGTATAGAGAAAATTATTTGCTTCTGTAAAGCCCCAATTAGACTTGGATTTAAAAGTGTGAATATTTTCGCAAGAGGAGTATAATTTATCAAACTCTTCTTTATAATCAAATCTTAAATCATTATCTAAGATTAATATTTTACATTCATTAATTCTATTTAATTTAAGTAAACTATCAACACATCTTTTTGTTACATCACTATTACCATAATGCAATACAGTAAAACATCCTAAACTATTTTCCATGATATCTCCTATCACCAATCCAATCTACAACAGGTTTAAGTATAATTCCCCATTGATAATTCTCATAAGCATAATCATATGCTCTAGATATATTACTACTTATAAATGTTTCATCTCCAAGTAATGTATCTAATTTTAAAACATAATCATCTATTGAATGATTGTATATTAAACCACATTTTGATTCATCAACTAAATTTTTACTAGCAGGAATATTTGAACATAATAATGTACATCCATTACTAAGAGCTTCTACTTGAACTATTCCAAAGCTTTCCCAACCAGAAGTTAAAGTAAAAATTTTTGCTTTTTCATAATATTTCTTCAATTCATTTCTATCATAAACAGGGCCAATAAATTCTACTTGCTTTTTATAATCAGGATACATTTTAAACACGTTGTTTACTTTTTCTTGGAATTCTTCCTCTATTGATCCTACAAATTGAACCTTCCATTTTGGATATTTTTTGTATAGACTTAAAAAACCATTTAATAACACTTCACTTTTTTTTTGGGGGGTCCCAATTCTTCCTACCGTTAAAATAATATTTTCTTTTTCATTTTTATCTAGATTATTATTTTCCCAAAAGAATCCATCTGGTACATAAATTACATTTTCAAAACATGAATCTGATTTTAATAGATCAATCGCTTTCTTATTTTGAATGCCAAATAATACATCTTTTCTTTTTTTTCTTGTTAACAGCAATCCTCGTAATATTTTCTTTATGCATTTAATAATTATATTGGAGCTAAATATATTACTACCATCAGCATCACAATGTACATATACAAGTCCTTTATGATTCATCATTTTGTACAAAAATATATCCAGAGCACTCGTTAAATTGCAAAAGAATAATTGTAATACATCAAATTCTTTTGCATGTTTTAAGATATATAAATCCTTATATAATTGTCTTACTATCAATGAATCATTATGTTTATATTTTGAATTTATTAATTTAATATTTTCATAATAGTCTTTATAATTGCCTAATTCTAAATCACATGGAACAAGCATAGTCGTATCAAAATGATACACATTTGATAAATGATAAGGTATTAATCCCGGATCCTTTATCAAATGAATAGTTTCCATTGATGTAAATATTGATAATAAACGCAAATTATTTTTCAATCTAACCACCTATAACTAAACTAAATTTTTTTCAATCCTATTCTTTCTAAAAATATTTGAATTGCTGTTATATTTTTTGAAACATAAGATACTTTATTTGAGACTAATCTATATTTCTTGTTACATCTCATAAATGCATCTACACGTTTCTCGAACAATCCCCCCCCATATTTAGGATATCTTTCTGATTTGGGATGTTTATAATTATAAATTTTATTTTTAAATTCTTCCACATTAATTAAATAGCATTGATCAGAAAATCCTTGAGAAATATAATAATCATCATTATATTTCTCAATCGATTCAGATTTAGCTTCATTGAATTTGTAGTTCCATGTAGGATTGGCTACAATTATATCAGGATTTTTTTCCATTATATCAATAGATTCTTTTATCCAATTTGAATCTTTGTATTTATTTGGGAGATAAGAATCTGAAGAAAAATGTAACAAATATTTAGTTTCGCATAAATAAATGGATACCAGTTCAGCAACTGAATAATAGTAGCCTTTACCTAAAGAGTCTTTTGAAATTTCAAACTCTTTTAATGCATCATCGACAAAATCATTTACGATAAATACATTATCTATAACACTATCTTTTTTTAATCTATCTGTCTTGGATAAAACAACATTTTCATCATCTACATTATTTATAAATAAGTTTTTTCGATTGAATTCAAAATTACAGTTTTTAATCATTCTAGAAAGATGATCTGTTTCTGACATTAATTTATAATCTTTTTCCCAACATTTTGTTTCAAATGTTACTTGATATTTCATTTTTATTCTCCAATATAAATTTTAAATAATTAAAAGTTTTAGATATAAACAAAATTATAAACATACACAAAATAAATTCTATTATACGAAGTAAATTACTATTTGGTAATAAAATCCAATTTCCAAAATCAATAACATATCCAGAAATAATAATAAATATCGCATTACCAATATTTCCCATTGGCACAATAAACATTATTAATAGTAACTTTTTAAAAAAGTAAGGTGTAGAAAATAAGTAATTACTTACCCCCCCGATAGTTGATCTGTAATGCAATGAACACATAAATGATGTGCAATAATCATAAGCATCCCAACAATCCTTAACAATTCAATATTCGAACTTCTTTTAGTCTTCACTTACATATTCCTCTAAATCTTATACCCTCCAAATAAATATAGGATATAAAATAACATCGTTTCAAATTTCTTTTGTCTATATACTTTTGTTTTTAATAAAAATATACTTCTAGTCAATATATTTCTTTGACTATACAACATACCTTTTAATTCTTTAACTTGATCATTCGTTAAATCATTCTTGTATAGTTCATAGAAATATAAATTTTGTTTAGTAATTAACTTAGCCATAGAGTGTTGTACTCTATGTATTCTTTCTACTAGCCATCCATATAACCCATGGCTATATCCTAGTACATTATCATTGTGTTGGCGATAATAAGTATGAGGTATATTGTCATAGTATAACTCACCAAACGCGATAATATGCATCGCCAACCAATAATCATGTACATCAATTCTTGTATAGTCTATTGGATAATGAGATGTAAATAACTTTACTGCTTCATTATTGAATACCATTGCATGTCCAGGACATAAGTTTTGTATGATGACATTATTAAATGTCATCCCTCTTCTATTGATTTGAGTAAGTCCTAGATGATGATATTCATCATCTACAAGTTCACTACAACTACAATACATGCATGGTTTTGTGTTATCAAGTGGTTTAATAGATTCAATAGCTATCTCTACTTTATCTTCTAGCCATATATCATCTTGATCACTATAACCATAGTAATCATAGCCATTTGCTTTTTCTAACATTGAAAGAAATGACGCATTACTTCCCATGTTTTTTCCAAACTCTAATGTGATATTTGGATATTTTGATGCATATTCATTTAATATATCACGTGTTGTATCTGTAGATGCATCATCACGGATATATAAATGAATATCATGTTGGGTCTTTTGATTTAAGATAGAGTCTAACTGAGGTCTTAAGTATTTTTCACCATTGTAGGTACTCATCATGATCAGTATACTACTCATCTTCTTTTACCCCTTCAGTTGCATCAGGCTTAAATAATGTTTTTATTGTAAGTAACATGATTTTAAGATCAAATAGTAAACTATAGTTTTCTAAGTACATGAGATCATACATGAGTTTATCTTCAAAGGATGTATTGTATTTACCCATGACTTGAGCATAACCTGTAAGACCTGCTCTACCATTTAAACGATATCTAAACTCTGGTACTGTTTGATAAATTTCTTCAGCGATCTCAGGTCTTTCAGGTCTAGGCCCTACAATAGACATATCCCCTTTGATGATGTTAAGTAATTGAGGTAATTCATCTACTCTTATAGCACGAATAACCTTACCAACATGTGTAATTCTATTATCATGACTACTCATACGTACAGCGCCGCTGTACTTTTCAGCATCAACGATCATTGATCTAAACTTGATGATCTTAAATACTTTACCATTTTTAGTCAGTCTTCTTTGTGTATAGAATACTGGCCCATGATCTTCTAGTTTGATTGCGATAATTGTGATTATAAATATTGGTGATAAAACAATTAACGCAATCAAACTAATGATTAAGTCAAAGATTCTCTTAATGATATCTTGTTCATAAGAGATTCCTCTATTCTTTAATAGATATATAGGTGAATCTAGAAGATTCACCATCTCACTAGATTCTATTAAGACATCTGTATAATCAGGTACTATATATAATCTTTTATGATGTACATAACAAGTGTTTATATATAAGTCCTTGATATTAGAATTCTTGATATCTAATACTACTGCTTCATACTTCTTTAATTCATCATCTAGATTATTGATTGAATATACTTCTTTAATACTTGCAACATTATACTTATCATGTCTTTTTCTCATTTTAGATAATGCAGGTCCTACATTATCTTCATAGACATATAAGATTTTTCTTGCTTTATAGATTAAGAAGTAGACTTTATTTGAGAATATAGCCCAGAAAGCAAGATAGATTATTTGTATAAAAGTGATCTTTAAATATGGTGTCAACATCACTTTCAAATATGTACGATACATTAAACATATGATAATGAAATATAGGATGTTGATACATATTAAAGAGATTGTATTATAGTAGAATGATTCTGTAATTCTATTTTCACCAATCTTATAGCCATTATTTAATTGTGTAAATGTCACAATTAATATTAAATATAGCAAGATGATAATAATGTTTCCGGTATTACTTAATGGATTAGGGATGGCATTTGCGAAGTTATGATACCATTCAAATGCCATAAGTCCAGTAATACCTGCAACATTTAATAATCTTAACAAGAATATAATTGTACGTTTATATTTACTAATCTTCATATTAAAAAACTCCATTTATACTATACTATAAATGGAGTTTTAATTCTACTGAATAGGTAAATTAGTTGCAAGCCTTGTGTTTCAATTGTACAAACAAGTGCATTGCTTAATTATAATTTAACTATGCATTAGAACAGCATTTAAAATTCAATTTTATTTTTTGTTGTACAATGTTTCAAAACGTATTTTCTTGCATTTGATGCAATATCGTTTCTTAGTTGAGTATTTTCAACTAACATTGATAATTTTTCATACCACTCATCATCATTGGATAATATACCTGTCTTATTATCAATAATCATATCTTTAAAGCTACCTATGTTACTAGCGATAGTAACTGTATTACAGCTAGAGGCTTCTAACCACTTTATTGCGCTTTTAGCACGATTGAATGTATTATCTACTAATGGGGCTAAATTGATATCAACATCCGCAATTAATTTTGGTAATAATTCAGAAGACATGTATGGTTTTATATCGATTCTATCTTTAAATGTTTCTAATTCTTTTGGTAAATCAATATGACCAACCAAATATAAGCTTGTATTTTCATAATTTCTTAATATTTTAATAATATCTTCTTTAATCATTTCGAAGTTTTCATTATGTGTAATAGAGCCAGAAAAGAAGGCAATTCTTATATCTTGATGTTTAGTCCCCCCCATAATAGCATCTTTACAAAGTTTTAAATCATAGTCAGATAACACGTTTCTATTTAATATTGTTGGTTTATATTGTGATAAAGCATCCTGCATACCGCTTGTAGAAGCAATGGCATAATCACAATATGTTAACATCCTACCATAACTTTTTACACCATTGTCATACGCTTCTTTTTCTTCTTTAGAAATACTATGAGTATACTCCAACATATCAGTATATTTTGTATCCATTACTAAATCATCAATATCATAATAGGTTGGTACATTATATTTTTTAGCATTTACTACTAATTGAACTATATTTGATAAATCATGGCAACGATATATTATAAGTTTTACATAGTTATTTATCTTTATATTTTGTAAAGTAGAAGCATTTTGTATATCCACTTTATATCCCATTTTAGTGAGTTGTTCAGCTTTGTGTGTTACTCGATACTTAGTACATTGGGGTATTATATTTTCAACACCGTCTATTATTAATATTTTTTTTATAAACAATTTATTTAATAGCATTTCTATCATCCTGTGTGATTTTTAAATCATTAATAATATTTTAATTAAGGTTCATTTCATTCCAAGCGTTGTAGGTCGCCATATATGTATCAAATTGAGCAGTTTCTTCTTCAGTAGGAAGAATTATTTTATTACCTTTGACATATGCATACCAACCATCTGAGTAAAAATAATTGTCATAATCATTTCTTGAAGAAGTATTAAACAAGCTCACACCTAAAAAACTGTTATTATCAGAAATATCTAAAAAATCTAATATTGTTGGTGTTAGACTTAAAGAAGTTTTTCCATCAACATTTATAATTTTTGCCTTACAGTCTTTATAATAAATACATAGAGGTATTTCAGAAAATTCACTATGTTCACGGGTAGAATTACTTATAGCGCCATAATATTCCTCTTCAGTATATGTTGCATGATCTGCTGTAAATACAATAATAGTATTATCATATAATGATGAATTTTTAAATTTTTCTAAAAACTTCCCGAATTCATAATCAGCATTATAAAACTTGTTTTTAAAATTACTACTTCCATCTCCATATGTTTGATATTGAGAATTTAACCAAGCATGTGTTCCAAATGTATATGTAGAAAGTAAAAATGGTTTACCTTCATCATTTAAATTAATTGCTTCATCATATATTAATTCATATGCATCCTTATCAGAAATACTATTTTGATCACCATTAAGTTTATTAGATGTCTTTAATTCATCAAAATTAAACGCTGTTAAATAATTCGTAAAATCTTGATTGTTTGGTTCTGTGTTAATAAATTCTGTAAAATAGCCTTGGTTATGTAATATAGATTGTAATGTGGGTAATTGACTCCTTTCAGCACTATTAAAACTAGATGTCAATTGTCCTATAATACCTGCATATGTCGCAAATGTATGATTATAATAGTTATCAAATGTAATACATTCATTTTGAAATTGTTTTAAGTTGGGCATCAAATTTAATTCACTATCTATAATTTCTTGAGATAATCCTTCAGTAAATATTAATATAACGTTTGGCTGATCAACTAAATTTTCATCCTTAGCGATATAATCATCAATACCATCTTTATATAGTTGTAAATCCTGACCAGAGGATAAAATACCAGAGATTTGATTTTGTAAAGATTGATATTGTTTGTATTGGTTGTAAAGAGATTTTAGGCCATAATAAGAAGAAAATTGTGTTCCTAATGTATTACTAATTGTTAATGCAACGAGTAATGAGAAGCCTATCATAGCTTTATTGTTGTATTTAATATTTATTGGTTCAAATGGCATAAATACAACAATTATAGCTATCATAATTAATGGAATATAATTAACTAAGTTACTAAATATATCTTCTATGCTATTTAGATTTACTAACATAGTAAGAGTAACATAAGATTTAGCGGTATATAATACTGCTTCTTCTACAAAGTACAATAAAAACAATAAATATCCAACTATATTCCCTAATATCTTATTCTTTAATGCAATGATGTTTGAAAGAATTGTAACTAACAATATTTCAAAAATACCTACTATAAGATACCTATAATCAAAACCTATACTTGCAAGTATTGTAATAACTAAACAAAAGATAATTTTTATTGATAGCGAATAATTAATAATCTTTTTCAAAACGGGGGGACCCTCCTTACTTTATTTAAATAATTTAATTTTATCTTTTATTTTCATTAGATTAAATTTATATATCTTTATTTCATTACTTGTATCGCTCATTAAATAACACATTGATACAAAAGTTAAATCTTGGAAATGTATTGTATATTCCATCAACATATATAAATAAATACATACTAACATGATCATCATAGGATAATTATTATTTTTAAATACTTTATAGTTTGTAAGTACCATTAATGAGATAATAATGCCAAATGCTACCTTACCACCTAATATCAGCAATTGGAAATAGGCATTATCAAAGAAATAATTAGCTGGATGTCCTCTATAATAATTAGATAATCCAAATTCTTTAATAGCAGGAATGAATTCAGTAAAACGACTCATCATATTTCCATCAGCACTTATTAATCCCATAGAGAATATCTTAGATAAACATATAGACATAATCACTAGTAATACTGGGAATAATACAAATATTATCTGTATTACTTTTTTTAATTTAATGTTTTGTATTAGTTTCTTATATACAGGTTCTAGCCATAATAGTATTATAAATAACGTTATAATAATTTGTGGAGTTCTAGAAGAAATATAGTTGTTTAATAAGATAAAACTTATTAAACCTAAAAGAGTAACTATTATCTTTTTTTCTCTTAAGATATAAGCTAGTGCCATAAAGACTGTAAATAAGAATAATCCTGTTGAATTATAATGAGTAAAGCCAAAGGTAATCCCTCTAAGTCCTAAGTCTACAGTTACCTTATTTGCATAGTTAATATATATTACAAATATACTAGCCACTAGTAGCATTATTCCATATAGCCACATAATTTGTTTAAATTTGAAATATTTAGAGAAGTAAATAATCATCATAAAATCTCTAAATCTTTCAAATATTTGTGAGTAACATTGTATATATACATAGTTATTCATTAAATAATATGCTTGAATAAAACATAT
>R03__coassemble_1294_pt1 | contig 11906 bp, 13 predicted proteins | sample R03__metabat2_low_PE_061 | metagenome-assembled genome bin R03 | reverse complement strand
TGCAAGCTCATCCTCCACAACATTTTGTACCGCTCTCTTTAATGGTCTTGCACCAAAAGTTGGATCAAAACCTTCTTTTGCGATTTCTTCTTTTGCATTTTGTGTTACTTCTACTGTAATCTTTTGATCTTGTAATCTTTCTTCTAATTGTTTAATGAATTTATCAATAATGTCATATACTACAGAATTGTCTAATGAATTAAACATAATTGTTTCATCAATTCTGTTTAAGAATTCAGGTTTGAATCTAGACTTTAATTCTAACTCTACATTCTTTCTTGTCTCTTCATTATTCCCTTCTAGTAAGTATTCACTACCAATATTACTTGTCATGATAATGATTGTATTTTTAAAGTCTACTAAGTTTCCTTTAGAATCTGTAATACGACCGTCATCTAATACTTGAAGTAAGATATTAAATACATCAGGATGTGCTTTCTCAATTTCATCTAGTAATACAATACTATATGGGGCACGTCTAACTGCTTCAGTTAATTGTCCACCTTCTTCATATCCTACATATCCTGGAGGTGCACCTAATAGTCTTGATACACTAAATTTCTCCATGTATTCACTCATATCAATACGTACGATATTCTTTTCACTATCAAATAATTGTTCAGCTAAAGATTTCGCTACTTCTGTTTTACCAACACCTGTAGGTCCTAAGAATAAGAAGGAACCAATTGGTTTATTTTCATCATTAATACCAGCTCTACTTCTTAGGATCGCATCTACTACTTTAGAAATGGCTTCATCTTGTCCCATAACTCTTTGTTTTAAAATAGTATCAAGATGTAATAGTTTTTCTCTTTCACCTTCTACAAGTTTACTCATAGGAATACCAGTCCATCTTGCGACAACTTCTGATACTGTTTCAGCAGTTACTTTTTCTTGTAGTAATGCATCTTCATCTTTTTCTTTAGATTCTAAAGTTTCTAGTTGACTAGTAATTTGTGGTAATGTTTCATACTTAATTTTACTAGCTTCTTCTAGATTTCCTTCTGTTTCGTATTTATCTTTTAATGTTTCATATTTTACTTTATCTTCTTTTAATTGTTTAATACGATCTAAAGATTTCTTTTCTTGATTCCACTTATCTTCTAATCCCTTCATCTTTTCGTTAAGTGATGCAATCTTTTCTTTTATTTCAGATAATCTCTTTTCGTTATCTTCATTTTGATCTTCTTTTTCAATGGAAATTCTTTCCATTTCTAGACGATTCTTATCTCTAGTAATGACATCTAATTCTTCTGGTAATGAATCAATTTCCATACGAATGGTTGCACAAGCTTCATCAATTAAATCAATAGCTTTATCTGGTAAGAAACGATCTGTAATATAACGATTACTCATATTGACTGCAGAGATAATCGCATTGTCTGTAATTTGAACCCCATGATGTGATTCAAAAGCATCCTTTAATCCTCTTAGAATCGCAATAGTATCATCTAAGTCAGGTTCTTGTACAAAGACTTTTTGGAATCTTCTTTCTAATGCTGCATCTTTTTCAATATATTGTCTATATTCATCTAATGTTGTAGCACCAATACAATGTAGTTCACCTCTTGCTAACATTGGTTTTAGTAAGTTAGCGGCATCCATTGCACCATCTGTTTTACCAGCACCAACTAATTGGTGAATTTCATCAATGAATAATATCGTATTTCCTTCACTCTTTTGAATTTCAGATAATACTGCTTTTAATCTTTCTTCAAATTCACCTCTATATTTAGCTCCTGCAACAAGTGCTCCTAAATCTAGTTCATAAAGTGTTTTATTTTGAAGAGAGACTGGTACATCGTTTTTAAATATACGCCAAGCAAGTCCTTCTACAATAGCAGTCTTACCTACACCTGGTTCACCAATTAAAATAGGATTATTTTTTGTCTTACGAGACAAGATTTGAATAACACGTCTTATTTCTTCATCTCTACCAATAACAGGATCTAACTTTCCAGTTTGTACATCCTTTGTAAGATCTCTACCATATTTTTCTAATACTTCATAATTATTTTCTGGTGTTTCACTAGTCACGTTATGTCCTCCTCTCATATCCTCTATGATTTTCTTTACTTCTTGTTTATCTAATTTAAATGTATTAATGATTTCATTTGATAAAGTACTATTTACTTCAAATAAAGATAATACAATATGTTCAACTGATAAATATTCATCTTTATATTGATTTTTAATTTCTTCGGATTTAGTAATCATATGAGATAAGTCATATGATAATCTAACTTCTTCATCTACTCCTTCTACTACTGGTTTAGTAGAAATCTTATGATTTAAGAATTCTTTAAATGTATTAATATTCACATTACTTCTAACTAACACTCTAGAAAGTATACCTGTAGAATCATTTAATAAAGCATATAAGAAATCTTCTACATCTAATACTTGTCTATGTTTTTCTTTTACACTCGTAATCGCACTATTTAATGCATTTCTTAAAGATTCAGTCCATTTTTCAATATTCATACATATACCTCCTTTAGCACTCAAATTATCCAAGTGCTAATTATAGTATACACTAATATTTAGCACTGTCAACAAATAAGTGCTAAATATTTAATTTAATATAAAAAAGAATACATAACATTTATGTAATCTTATAAAGAAGATTCATTATATTTATTTAAGAATTGTTTTGTACGTTCTTCTTTTTGTTTTTCAAATACCTCTTCCGGTGTACCTTTTTCTACAATATATCCTTCATCCATAAATATTACTTGATCTGAAACATTCTTTGCGAAGTCCATTTCATGAGTAACAATAATCATGGTTGTATGTTTATCCGCTAACTCTTTAATGACTTTTAATACTTCACCTGTTAGTTCAGGATCTAATGCACTCGTTGGTTCATCAAAACATAAGACATCTGGTTTTAAAGCTAACGCTCTAGCAATCGCTACTCTTTGTTTTTGACCACCAGACAGTTGATGAGGATAATGATTCATACGATCTTTTAATCCCATTGTATCTAATAATCCAATCGCATTTTCTTCTATTTCTTTTAATATTTGTGTTTTATTTTGTTTATAATCGTCTCTATTTTTTGCGAGTAACTCACATGCAATTGTGACATTTTTTAATACAGTATATTGAGGAAATAAATTAAATGATTGAAAGACTAACCCAAAGTGTAATCTTCTTTCTCTTAATTCTTTATCACTTAATTTATTATATGGGCCATCAAATAATACTTCATCATTTAATGTCATACTCCCTGTATCAACTTCTTCTAAAAAGTTGATACATCTTAGCATTGTTGTTTTTCCACTGCCTGATGGACCTATAATTGATAATACTTCTCCTTTATTTAAATCAAAAGAGATATCTTTTAATACTTCTGTTTTACCAAAAGACTTCTTTACATTTTTTATTGATAATAAAGCCATAATACATATCTCCTTTATTCAAAATAACTCATTTTCTTTTCAAACTTATCTAATGCGATTGTGACAATACCATTAAAAATTAAATAATAGAATGCTGTGAAAAATAATGGCCAAATAGCACCACTGATACCATTACTTCCTTTTAAGAAGGCTTGTCCTGCCCATATGACTTCTTGTAAAGCAATGATTCTAGCTAATGCAGTATCTTTTACAAGTGTAATGATTTCATTAGACATAGGTGGGATAATTCTTTTAATCATTTGAAGTAACTTCACATGAAAAAAGATCTGTATTTTTGTCATACCTAAAACTAAGCCTGCTTCATCTTGACCTTTATCAATCGCTTGTATACCACCTCTAAATATTTCACTAAAGTAACAAGCATAATTTAAGATAAATGAAAAAGCTGCAGCCATAAATCTTCCTGTTTCTCCTCCACCCCATATAGGATTGTGTAAGACAAGACCAGGAAAATAATAAACGATTAATAGTTGAATCATTAGAGGTGTTCCTCTAATGATCCAAACGATCAATTTCATTAATGTACTTAATAGTTTAAGTCTTGATTGGCTTAGTAACATAATGACAAGTCCTAAAGGAATTGCGCCTATAAATGTCACAAAGAATAATCGAATTGTTTGTATAAACCCTGTATTCAATGCTTTTAATACAATGGGTAATTGTTGAAGTATCGTTTCCATAAATATCCTTTAAATAGTAATGCAGGACATGAGTCCTGCATTATTTATTATTGTTCAATGATTGCGGCTGTTACACCATATTTTTCAGCAAGTTTTGAGATTGTACCATCTTCACTTGCTTTCTTTAAGAAATCATTTAACTTATCTGCTAAGTCAGATTCCTTTCTAAATCCAACCCCATATTTTTCTTCATTTAATCCAACTGTATAAGTTAAATCTTCATAGTTAGTACCTTCTCCAACCATGGCACTAGCCATTAACGAATCAATGATAGCAGCATCTGCAGTCCCTGATTTTACTTCCATTAATGCAGTAGCTTGATCTTTAACTTCGACATAATCGAATTCATTTTCATCAGCCATTTCTTTTCCAGCAGATCCAGCTTCTACCGCAAATTTTAATTCTTTACATGCATCTACTGTACTATATTTGTCTGCAACATCTTTATTTACAATGACTACTTGTGCATTATTCATATAGGCATTACTACAATTCATACTTGATGTTACTTCATCAGTGAGTGTCATACCATTCCATACACAGTCAATTGATTTACCATCTAATTCTAGAACTTTGTTGTCCCAATCAATTTCTGTAAATTCTACATCAACGCCTAAATCTTCTGCGAATGCTGTAGCTAAATCAGCATCAAAGCCAATCCAATTGCCATCTTCATCTTTATAATCCATTGGTTCAAAGTCTGTAATTCCTACAACTAACTTTCCATTTTCTAATACATAATCACTATCTGCTTGATCAGATGTTTTACTACCACAAGCTGCTAAGCTTGCAACCATTGTAAGTGCTAATAAACCTTTTAATATCCTTTTCATATTTATAATCCCCCTCATATTCTTTATATTTTTTAAGATGTTTGTTTATTCATAATAGCAATTGCTTTTTGATAGCCATCACTATAATTTAAACATCTTGATACTTTAGAAATAGTTGCGGCTGACATGCCATTTACCTTAGATATATTTTCATAATTCATACCCTCGTGTAGATGGAGTGCTGTATCTAATCTTAAAGCCATATCTTGAAATTCTTTGATTGTGCACAAATCTTCGAAAAAATCATAGATATCTTCTTCGTTATCCAAATCTTTAATGAGGTTCACTAATCGATCTGTATATTCATTTCTTTTTTGCATAACTATCTCCCTTCGATGTCTATACTTTAACACTTTAACACATTAAAGTAAAGAAGTATTTTAAAAAAGATGTTAATTTTTTTTAACATCTTCTAACATTTCTTTCATTTCTTGTGTTAATTCTTTATTTTCAAGTAAGTCTGGTCTTACTTTATAAGTCTTTTCTAATGACTTATATAATCGCCATTTTCTTATATTTTCATGATGTCCACTTAGTAGCACCTCTGGCACCTTATGACCATCATATACTTCAGGTTTTGTATATTGTGGATATTCTAAAAGTCCAGTTTGAAAAGAATCATCTTGATAACTATCTTCTTTGATTGTGCCATTTAATAAACGAATCACACTATCAGAGATAATTTGTGCAGCTAATTCTCCTCCTGTTAGTACATAATCTCCAATACTGACTTCTTCATCAATATAATATTTAATACGTTCATCAAAGCCTTCATAATGACCACATATAAGAATTAAATGATTGTATTGTGTATATTCTTTTGCGATAGCTTGATTATATACTTTACCAGTAGGTGTTAGTAATACGACATGTGAATCTTTTGTTTTAATATCTTTTAAACAATCTACAAGTGGTTGAAGCGTCAGTAACATGCCAGCTCCTCCACCATAAGGTGTATCATCTACATGTTTATGTTTATCTAAGGTATAATTTCTAAAGTTAATCATTTCTACTTCCACAATACCTTGATCTATAGCACGTTTAATAATGGAAGTAGAAATGAATCCTTCAAACATTTCAGGAAATAATGTGAGTATACTAATCTTCATAAAAGCCCTCTATTAATTGTGTATGTATTTTATTATTTTCTAAGTCTACTTCTTCTATGAATGCATCAACATATGGAATCATAATTTTTGATTTACCTTCTACTACTAATATATTTTGTGTCGTATTAGAAATGACATCAACCACTTTACCAATGGACTTATTATGATCTAGTACTTCAAGCCCTATTAAATCTTCAATGTAATATTCATCTTCATCTAATAGTGCATCATCTTTTATAGCTTCCAAGTTACATCCTTTATACTTTTCTACTAGATTAATATCTTCTAAGTACTTAAATGTCACAAGTAAATGATTTTTATGCATTCTAGATTTTAATACTTCTACTTCTACTCTATGACCATGATCATTGATATATAAAAGATTTCCTTTTTTAAATCTTTCATCAATGAAATCTGTCGTAATGGCAATCTTTAAGTCACCACGGATCCCATGTGTATTGACTATTTTTCCTACTCTTATATAATCCATTATTTACCTCTTATATTCATTATATATAAAAAGGATAGTCAATACTATCATTCATATGATTCGAATTTAATGTCAAGACGAACATTATTTAAACGTCCAGCTACACCCATTAATTGACGAATTGAATTGGCAACCATACCTTTTTTACCAATAAGTTTAGCAATATCTTCAGTATCAGCATAAACATATAAAACAACTGTATCTTCTTCTAAAGAAGGCATTTGTCTTACTTCTAGTTTATCTTTATTAGAAACAAGATCTACACAAATATCTTGTAAAGCTTTAACGTAATCCATTATTTAGATACTTTGCTTTCAGCAAATTTCTTAATGATACCTTCATTGCTTAAGATATTTTTAACTGTATCTGATGGTTGTGCACCTGTATTTAACCATTTTAAAGTTTCTTCTTCATCAATAGTTACTTTAGCAGGATTTACTCTAGGATCATATGTACCTAATTGAGCAATGAAACGTCCATCTCTTGGATATCTTGAATCAGCAACTACAATTCTATAAAATGGTGATTTTTTAGCACCCATTCTTTTTAATCTAATTTTTACCATAATTATTTCCTCCTATTAATTAATGCACTAGTATCATACACAAGATAAATATAAGTGTCAAGTATTTTTACTTGACACTTATATTATTTTTATAAGTGAATGTAATAAAAAATAACTACCTCATGCTGTCAAAAGTAAGGTAGTTAAATCCTATTCGAAATCCAAAGCGTAGCCACTGACTGGTTGTTCTCTTATTTCATTTATATTATATATAAAATATATTCTTATTACCACAATAAAAGAATACAACTGATTACTTAAAAATGAAGTCGAAATTTAAAATATTAAATAATCGACTTCACTTTATTTCTTACAAATACTTCTTTAAATCTTCTACTTTATCTAATTGTTCCCAAGGGAAGATTTCTCTTCCAAAGTGTCCATAAGATGATGTAGGTTTATAAATAGGTTTTAATAAATCTAATGTATTAATAATACCTTGAGGTGTTAAGTCAAAGTTTTCTTTGATGGCATGTAAGATGACTTTGTCATCTACATGTCCTTTGTTAAATGTATTTACATAAATACTTGTAGGTTCTTTAACACCTATTGCATAAGATAATTGAATTTCTACTTCATCAGATAGTCCAGCCGCAACGATATTTTTAGCCATATATCTTGCCATATATGCTGCTGATCTATCTACTTTCGAAGGATCTTTTCCAGAGAAAGCACCGCCACCATGATGGCCACTACCACCATATGTATCTACTATGATTTTTCTTCCTGTAAGTCCTGTATCACCATGAGGACCTCCTATCACAAATCTACCTGTTGGATTAATTAATACTTTAAAATTTGTATTCATATGATAATCTTTAGCAATTTTTTTCATGATATTTTCTTGAATGAAGTTTTTAAATGATACTTCATCATAATCATCATCATGTTGAACACTCATTAAAATAGTATCTATTTTTAAATCATTTGGATTTGTATAATCAATAGTTACTTGAGATTTCATATCTGGTCTAGCCCATTTAAATACACCTTGATGTCTTAAACTACTTGCATATTCTACTAGTTTATGGGCTAAAGTTAAGGCAAGTGGCATATATTCAGGTGTTTCATTGACTGCATAACCAAACATGATGCCTTGATCTCCTGCCCCACCTACTGTTGTATTTGTACCTAAGGCAATATCAGCAGATTGTGTGTCCATGACAACTTTAATTTCACAATGATCACAATCTATTCCTAATGCTTCACTTGTATAGCCTATTTCTCTCATTGTATCTCTTGCAATTTGTGCATAATCTACATTTGCATTAGTTGTAATTTCTCCACCAATGACAACTAGTCCTGTTGTCGCAAATGTTTCACAAGCAACTCTACTATTTGGATCCTCTTTTAAACATGCATCTAATATTGCATCACTAATCGCATCACATAATTTGTCTGGATGTCCCTCAGATACTGATTCACTTGTAAATAATCTTTTTTCTTCCATTTTTTGTTCCTCCTGCAATAAAAAAAGCTTTCAAGAGGAAAGCTATCGTTTCCTCTTATTGATCAAGTTAAACTTGCTTGGTTGGGCACCTTCAATATATTGGGTTGCCATCGTGTCATCGGTCCTCACCTGTTACGATTCTGAATAAGAGCTTTTTGTTTATATAGTTTTAATGCATAAGCATAGTAATACAATACTATGCTTATTGCAAGTGTTTTATTTTTCTTTTAATAAATCTCTAATTTCTATTAAGAGTTCTTCTGTTGTAGGGCCTTTTTCCTCTTCTACAACTTCTTCTTTCTTATTTCCTAAATCAGCTAATTTATTCATTGCTTTCATAATAATGAATACTACAAAAGCTAATATTAAAAAGTTAATAATAGCACCTACTAATGCACCAATTTGTAGGCCTTCACTTCCTCCAGGAAGTGGGATCACAAGTCCCATCTTATCTTGTGCATTGCCAAAGATATTAATAATTGGTGTAATAATATCATTAGTAAATTCAGTTACCAAAGAAGAGAATGCACCACCAATTAATACCCCAATAGCCAAATCTACAACATTGCCTCTAAGCGCAAATGCTTTGAATTCTTCTAAAAACTTTTTCATTAGATTGCCTCTACAGATAATACGCCTGGTACTTCTTCCATTAGGATTTGTTCAACACCATCTTTAAGTGTTGCATCTAAGCTAACACATCCTGCACAAGCACCATGCATTTGTACATAGACAATCCCTTCTTTAAAAGCGATATATTCAATATCCCCACCATCTCTTTGAAGATATGGTCTTAACTTTTCTATTACTTTTTTTATTTCTTCTTCAATATTCATCGTTATTCTCCATTCATTACGCGGATATTATAATATAACGATAAAAAAAGTGCTAGTAATATGCTTTAAGAAATGGTGGGGATATGTTATAATCGTGAGGAATTAGAGGAATAAACATGGAAGAAATAAAAGTTGGAGATATTGTTGATGCAACTATCACTGGTATTCAACCATATGGTGCCTTTGCATCTTTGGAAGATCATACTTCGGGATTAATTCATATTTCTGAAATAAGTGATCGATTTGTGAAAGATGTCAATTACTTTGTGAAAGTTGGAGAAACAATTAAAGTAAAAGTGATTGATAAAGATGATGAACATCATCAAACAAAATTATCTATTAAAGCAGTAAAAACAAGTAGTAGAAAATATAGACGACACTATAACTTAAAAAGAGAATTAATTCATGAAACACCACTAGGCTTCTCTTCTTTAAAAGAAAGATTAGATGACTGGATTCATACTGGCATTGTAGAAGAAGAACATAACTTATAGTTCTTCTTTTTATATATAAAAAAAGAACTCTATTTCTAGAGTCCTAAGTCATATTAGATTTCAAACATATCAGCTAATACTTTTAAAGCACCTTCACTTTCATGTGCTAATACTTTAGTAGCTAACTTTTTACCTAATTGAACACCTTCTTGGTCAAATGAATTTACATTCCATAAGAATCCTTGGAACATAATTTTATTTTCATAGTGAGCAAGTAATGTTCCTAATGTTTCAGGTGATACTTCATCTGCCACAATTAAACTTGATGGTCTTCCACCTGCAAATGATTTATTAGGATTTTCATCATCTTTACCACAAGCAAATGCTACGATTTGTGCAACGACGTTAGCACATAATTTTTCTTGAGATGTGCTATCTTTAATAACGACATCATTTCCTAATTGGTTATGTTTATAACCAATGAATTGTAATGGAATAATATCAGTTCCTTGATGTAATAATTGATAGAATGAATGTTGACCATTTGTACCAGGTTCACCAAAGATTGTAGGACCTGTAACATAGTTCACTGGTTCTCCAAATCTATTCACTGATTTACCATTTGATTCCATATCACATTGTTGAAGATGTGCAGGGAATCTAATTAATGCTTGTGAATAAGGAAGTACTGCAGTAATACCATATCCTTGTACGTTTCTTTCATATACACCAATTAAGGCATCTAACATATCTGGATTCTTTAAGATATCTTTGTTTGTTGCAAGTTTATCTTCTTCGTGTGCCCCTTTTAAGATTCTATCGAATACTTCAGGTCCAAATGCAAGTGATAATACCATACCACCTACTCCAGAAGATGATGAATAACGTCCACCAATATAATCATCCATAAATACAGATACTAAGTAATCATCACCGGCAGCCATAGGTGAAGTTTCACTTGTTACTGCTAACATATGTTTCTTCACTTCAAGTCCAGCATTTACTAAAGCATTCTTTACAAATGATTCATTTGTAAGTGTTTCTAGAGTAGTACCTGATTTAGATACAACAATAAATAATGTTCTTGATAAATCTACAGAATTTAATACTGCTAAAGCATCATCAGGATCTACGTTAGAAATAAACTTAGCTTCCATTTTAAATGTATTATTTGCTTTAGCCCAATTTTCAAGTGCCATATATAAAGCTCTAGGACCTAAGTCACTACCACCAATACCAATTTGTACTACTGTAGTAAATGTTTCCCCTTTTTCGTTAACAATTTCTCCATTATGTACTTTATTTGCAAAATCAGCAGCTTTCTTTTGTTGAGCTAAATAGAATTCACGTTTATTACCACCATCAGCGATTACATCTTTACCAAGTTGTCCTCTAGCCATATGATGTAAAACCATACGATTTTCACCTGTATTAACAATTTCTCCATTATATAATTCCGCAAACTTATCTACTAATTCAGCTTCATTAGCTAAATCAGCTAATACCTTTAATACAGTATCATCGACTTGTTTAGCTGCAAAATTATAAGCCATACCGCTAGCCATATCGATGCTGTATTCTTTTACTCTTTTTACACCACTATCTCCAGACATTGCTTCTTTAATATCGACATGTCCTTTTAAAGATTGAAGTTGTTTAAAAGAATCTAATGTATCTAAGTTTTTCCATGCAACCATTGATTATTCCTCCTAATATATATTATTTATATTCATACAACATAAGTATACATAAATCATGATTAAAATACTATTAAAATTATTCATTAAATCAAAATAATCTTTCATTTTATTTTTTATTTTGTGCATATTGCATAAAAGTTTTATAATACCATCATAAGGAGTGTACAATATGGCATTTACTATAGAAGATGCATTAATTCTATCCGAAAACTATCACCTAGAATTAATTGCAGGAAAAAAAGGTCGTGCAAACTCAATTGCATGGGCACTAATTGTAGAAGACAATACAATTATTAAACAATTATGGGGTAAAGAATTAGCTGTTACTCAAGGCGTTACATTCAATACTGAAGCAAAACTATTAGATTTAGCTAAGAAATTAAA
>R03__coassemble_1285_pt1 | contig 11948 bp, 11 predicted proteins | sample R03__metabat2_low_PE_061 | metagenome-assembled genome bin R03 | reverse complement strand
GAAAAAGACTAGTTAAACTAGTCTTTTTTTGATTGATCTTTTAAATATCTAGATAAGAATTCTTTCGTACGTTCTTCTTTAGGATTTTCAAATATTTCCTTAGCTGTACCTTGCTCACAAATAACACCCTTATCCATAAATACAACTCTTGTAGAGACATCTTTCGCAAATGCCATTTCATGTGTTACTACAATCATTGTAAGTCCTTCTTTTGCGAGTTTACTCATAACTTCAAGTACACCACCAACCATTTCTGGATCTAATGCACTTGTAGGTTCATCGAATAATATAACTTCAGGATTCATACAAAGTGTTCTAGCAATCGCAACACGTTGCTTTTGTCCACCAGATAAAGTAGTAGATGAAGCATTCGCAAATTGTAACATACCTACTTCTTCAAGATTTTTTAACGCAATTTGTTTTGCTTCTTCTCTAGATCTCTTTAACACTTTTACTTGTCCGATAATACAATTTTCTAATACAGATAAGTTATTAAATAGGTTAAAGTTTTGAAATACCATCCCTACTTTAGAACGATATTCATTCACATTTAATTCACCTTTTAATATATCTTGATCATGAAATAAGATACTACCATCATCAGCTTTTTCAAGTAAGTTAATACATCTAAGTAATGTAGATTTTCCACTCCCTGAACTACCGATAATTGTGACAACTTCACCCTTATCAATAGAGAAGTTAATATCTTTTAAAACTTCTAATGAACCAAATGACTTCTTTAGATTTTTAACATTAACTACAGAACTCAATTGACTCACCTCGTTTCGTCTCACCATCATTCATTCTTGATTCTATAAAGTTAAGCAAGAATGTCGCAATTGTAGTAAGAATTAAGTAAATAATAAGAGATACTAAGAATGTTTCAATATATCTCATGTTTGTGCCAGCGACACTTGTAGAATAGAAGAACAATTCTGTAACAGCGATACAGTTTAACATTGAACTGTCTTTGATATTTACAATTAATTGGTTCCCAATTGAAGGGAAACTATTTTTGATGGCTTGTGGGAATATGATATACAATAATGTTTGTGTTGTACTCATACCAATCGCCTTACTAGCTTCAGTTTGTCCTTTATCAACTGATTGAATACCAGCACGGATAATTTCAGCCATGTATGCACCTGTATTAATAGAAATAATACATAATCCAGCCACAAAGCTTGTCCAACCTAATAATGGTTTTAATAAATAATATAGGAATACAGCTTGACACATCATCGGTGTTCCCCTAAACACCCATACATATAATCCTGTAATTACTTTTACAATTCTTTTTACAACCTTTGATACAACACTATCCCATTCAGTTACTTCAAGTGCTCTTAAGCCACCAATCACAAGTCCTATTACAAGTCCAACAAGTGTTCCTACTATCGCAAATAGAACTGTTGATTTAAGACCTGCAAAAAATAATGGCCAGTATTTAATAAAGATTGTATATGCTTTTGAAAAATCAATTGTCATACATTGACTTCCCCCTCTTGTTTAAATTAGTCTGATGTTGGTGCTCTTGATACACAATCAGCCATGATTTCTTTTCTTTGATCATCAGTAATCTTATCTAATGCTGCTTGTACTGCTTTAAATAAGTCAGAATCCTTAGATCCTTCTTTCATACCAATTGATACAGTTGAATCATAATCAAATGCATCATCACTATCAAATTCAACATAAGTTAAATCATCATTTGCTTGACAAATACCCATAGCTACAGGCATTTCAGCTGTAATACCTACAACATCATCATTTTGAAGTGCAACAACTAATTCTGGATAAGTCTTTAATGGTGTAGCATGTTTTACACCTTCAATTTGATCTACTGCATCATCGTATGCAGTTCCTTTTTGTCCAATAACTGTTTGTCCAGAGAATTGTGATTTTTTAGTATAACTTGCTTGCTTAGAACCTTTCTTTACGATCATTACAAGTCCACCACCATCAAAATATGGTGTAGTAAAGTCTGCACCTTCTTCTCTTTCATCAGTAGCAGTCATACCTGCGATGATTGCATCAATTTCACCTGATTCAAGTGCTGGAATTAAACCATCCCAATCTAATTTTTTTACAACTAATTCTTTTCCCATATCTTCAGCAATTAATTTAGCAATTTGTACATCGTACCCATCCGCATAACTTACACCGTCAGTAGTAGGTGCTGTTGTATCGCTTTCTTCAGTTGCTGACCAGTTAAATGGCGCATAGTTAACTTCCATACCTACCACAAATTGTTCAACATCGTCTGATGAACTACTGCTTCCACATCCAACTAAGGATGCTGCCATAGCTAATGCCATAGCCATTTTTAATACTTTCTTCATTTTCATTTTCCCCTTAAATAAGTTTTCAAAACAAAAGTCATGCTATTAAGCATGACTTACTTATGTCTTGATTAATAGCGCCTCTTCTTTTTTAGGAAGGAGTGTTATAAGTATTTCCTATAACCCCAAGAAATCTAAATGCCTTTAAACTCCTTTCGGCAATGGTTACCTTTCCTATTGATCATTGAGTGCCCTCTCACAATAGTACTCTGATGCATTGCAGCCTCTACAACTTTTATTTATGTGTGTATAATACTACTATATAACTTTAAATGCAATAGTTTTTAATTATAGAAGTGTACTTCTACAATTTTTAACGAATCTCTTGATACATAGCTTGCCTTAGTATATGTATGTCCATTCTTATATAATAAAGCATATAATGTTTGTGTTGTTTGTAGTGTATTGATTAATTGATTATAGGTTTGCTGATCACTACATTTAATTTCAGCAATATCTTTACCTTGTGAAATTGTATATCTTAATGCATAGGATAATACAGATTCATCATATCCGTCCATATAACAATGTATCATCTTGTAGTAATCAAATGAACTCTTTTGAGTGCTTTCGTAATGATCTTCAGGTGTATATAGTGAAGTCATTTGAGTATCTGTTAACATAAATGTTGCATAACATGTATGTTCAAAATCAGCAGTTGTGACATCTGCCCATGTTACATCAGAATAGTAATAATCATTTAATATATGCAACATTAACCAAGCATGACCATTATTATCTCCAGTATTCATATCTTCTATTGCTTCACCTTGCATATAGCTTGCCTCAATACCCAATTGTGATAATAAATATTGGTATGCTTTTGCATATCCTGCACATACACTTTGATGATCGATTAAACTACTAATCATATCTTGATCATTACTTGTATCTTTATACACAGTATTACTTACAATATAGTCATATACATATTTAATTTTTTCTATTGTGTTATAACTAGATGTAGTTTCTTTTATATCTTCTACAATTGAAGAGAGCGTTTGATTATACGATGTACATTCATCTTCGCTATATGTATATGTAATTCTAATTTCATAAATATTCATTAAATCAATATAATGATATTTCTTACTCACATAATAGATTTCTGGATGATCATACATGACTGATTTGTAAGCTTGATCAATATCTTCTTTACTTACATCATGTAATTCTAGAGTAGTAATGCGATTTAAAAATGCATAATAAAGTTTTGCATATAATTCTTTTAATGAATCGGATAATTGTTCGTAGTTATATTTATAACATGTATCTTCTTCTAATAGCGCTTGTGCATCATTTAGATTTACAGTATTTCTATTAATAAATACAAAACAAGTAAATATAATACAAGCTAATACAATAAGTATTATTAATTTTCTTATATATTTCATTTCTTAGTCTTTTCCTTAAAGAAAAAAAGTCCCTTTATGGGACTATTTTTATTTCACTTGTTGACCTTTATAAGTTCCACAGTGTTTGCATACTCTATGTGATAAAGTGTATTCACCACAGTTAGGGCATTTAACTACTGATGGTACAGAAATCTTGTCATGTGTTCTTCTTTTATTTCTTCTTGTTTTAGAAATTCTTCTTTGTGGTACTGCCATAAGTACACCTCCTATTCCTTAAATAACTCTTTAAGTTTTGCTAGACGTGGATCAATGTCGTCTTCATCTTTTGCAAGGTCTTCCTCGCTTAAGACTTGCCAACCATTGCCTTTCATTTTCATAGTCGCTCCGTCTTTTACGACACGACTAGGGATTTCCAACATAATATCTTGAAAAATCTCTTGTGTTAAATCTACTGTGTCCCTTTTTGCTTCGATTGCATCATCTTCGAAGTCAGGTTTGTAGAAAACAAACATACGAGATGAATCAATATGAAATGGATAATCCACATTTTCATTTGATACGGCACATGGTAGGATCATCACGCCATCAATCTGATACTTGACATATAGTTGTGTGTTACTGTTTTGTAGTTGTGCAGTTCCAACAACATGTATATCTTTTAAACCGTTGATATGGGATAATGAAGCAAACATTTCTTCTGGAAATATAATTGATTCATCAAAATCAATTATTCCATCTTTTTGTTTAATTAACTGTTGTAATGTCCACTTCAAATATAATCACCCTTTACCGCATTGTTATTATATGAAAAAGCAATAAATAAGTCAATATTAAATAAAAATTTAAGTGTCTACTTATTAGATGATGTTGTTTCTTTTAATACAACATCATGTGCGCCACCTTCTACAATAGATGTAGAAGATACTAATGTGATTTTTGCTTTTTCTTGTAATTCCTTAATTGATAAAGCACCACAGTTACACATTGTATGTTTTACTTTGCTTAATGATAATGCAACATTATCTTTTAAAGACCCAGCATATGGGACATAAGAATCTACCCCTTCTTCAAAAGCTAGTTTACTATCTCCGCCCATATCATATCTTTGCCAGTTACGTGCTCTTGCACTACCTTCTCCCCAATATTCTTTCATATATTGTCCATTGATTTGAATCTTGTTTGTAGGAGATTCATCAAATCTTGAGAAGTATCTACCAAGCATAATAAAGTCACTCCCCATAGCTAATGCAAGTGTCATATGATAATCATGAACGATACCACCATCACTACATATTGGAATATAGGTACCAGTTTCTTTGTAATAAGCATCTCTGGCTTTTGCGACTTCAATTGTTGCAGTGGCTTGACCTCTTCCGATTCCTTTTTGCTCACGTGTGATACAAATACTACCACCACCAATACCGATCTTCACAAAATCAGCACCTGCTTCTGCTAAAAATCTAAATCCGTCTGCATCTACAACATTCCCAGCGCCTACTTTAACGCTATCACCATAGTGTTCTCTAATCCAATCTATCGTTAACTTTTGCCATTCCGTATATCCTTCAGAAGAATCAATACATAATACATCTGCACCTGCTTCTACTAGTGCTGGCACTCTAGTTGCATAGTCTCTTGTGTTAATACCAGCCCCTACAACATATCTCTTTTGTTCGTCTAATAATTCATTAGGATTAGATTTTCTTGAATTATAATCTTTTCTAAATACGAAGTATTGTAAGTTTTGGTTTTCATCTATAACAGGTAATGCATTTAATTTATGATCCCAAATGATATCGTTACATTCTTTTAATGATGTGCTAGTAGAAGCACATACAAGTTGATCAAATGGTGTCATAAAAGTTTTTACTTTATCATCCATACTCATTCTAGAAATTCTATAATCTCTTCCTGTCACGATTCCTAATAACTTCCCATTCCCTTTTCCATTATCAGTAACTGCCATTGTAGAATGACCCGTTTTTTCTTTTAATGTTAAAACATCTGATAATGTAGATTCTGGTGTTAAGTTAGAATCACTTGGCACAAATCCTGCTTTAAAGTTTTTAACTTTTCTTACCATTTCAGCTTCATCTTCTATCGATTGAGAGCCATATATAAAAGAAATACCGCCTTCTCTAGCTAATGCAACTGCCATTGTATCATCAGATACAGCTTGCATAATAGCTGAAACAAGAGGAATATTTAATGATAATGCTGGTTCTTCCCCTTTTTTAAACTTTACTAAAGGTGTTTTTAAACTAACGTTATCCGCTGTACATTCAGTTGAAGAATAACCTGGAATTAATAGGTATTCATTAAATGTATGGGATGGTTCATCATAAATAAATGCCATAATCTTTGTCTCCTTTTTTATAATTTGAGGCTATTCTAATATTTTAAAAATGAATGTCAATAATAAATTAAATATTCACATAATGAATATATTCTATTAAAATACTTACAGGAGAACACAAATGAAAGTACTAGGAATCATCGTTGAATATAATCCGTTTCATAACGGTCATATCTATCATATTAATAAAGCTAAAGAACTCATTCACCCAGATTACACTATAGCCGTTATGTCGTCTTCTTTTGTACAACGTGGTGAGGCTGCGATTATTAGTAAATTTGATCGTGCAAATATTGCCATAGAGTATGGTGTTGATTTAGTCATTGAGCTTCCTTTTGTATATGCTGTAGAGTCTGCTGATTATTTTTCTAAAGGTGCGATAGAACTACTAGCTCATATTGGATGTACAGATTTAGTATTTGGTAGTGAATGTTGTGATATTGATACTTTTATTGAAATCGCAAATGTCACAAACAACAATAATACTTATGATTCTTTAGTTAAGGAATATATGCAACAAGGTTTAAGATACGCTGATGCAACGAATAAAGCCTTAGCTACTATTCTAAACAAGGAAGTTAAAACGCCTAACGATTTATTAGGACTCGCTTATGTGAAAGAAATCATACATAATAACTACCATATAATGCCTCATTGTATAAAACGTACAAATGATTATCATTCAACTTATCTAGAAAGCATTTCAAGTGCGACTGCACTTAGAACTGCTTTAAAAGAAGGTAAAGATGTAAACAACTACTTACCTCATATAGAGTTATATAAAAACATTTATCATACTGAAGATTTATTCCCTTATCTTCAATATATATTAAAGACAACTTCTAAAGATGAATTAGCTAGTTATCATATGGTAGAAGAAGGCATAGAAAACAAGCTTCTTTCTATTAATAGTAATAATTATGAAGAACTCGTAGAAGCTTGTTTATCTAAAAGATATACACGTCCTAGAATTCAAAGAATGTTGCTACATATCTTAATGAAGAATACAAAAGAGGATATTCAAACAGCATATCATTTAGATTATATTCGTATATTAAAGATGAATGAGTTAGGTAGAGAATATTTAAATAAAATAAAAAAAGAATGTGATTATAAAATAATCACAAACTTCTCTTCTTATCATTGTGCTACTTTAGATATGGAATATAAAGCAACGAAATTATTATCTTTATTAGATGCATCTGTTTTAGACAGAGAGCTTAAAGAGATTCCTTTAATTAAAGAAGATGCATCTCTTTAAGTAAATCAATTCCTTCACCAACAGCCCCTGTAATATCACTTTTAGTGAGGTTATAGGTGGCTTTTTCTTTTGCAGAATCACAACTATTTATTGGCGCAAAGGAATGATGAAACATTCCTAACATTTCTACATCATTTTCACCATCACCAAATACCGCAATTTCATCATCCTTATATCCTTTTGAATGTATATATTCTTGTATCATCTTTCCTTTATTATAAGTATCTGATGTAATTTCTATATTTTCTCCAAAAGAACTAGAATAAGCTAAATGATCTATATTAAGTAACTTTTGGACTTCTTCTACCTCTTTACCACCTAGATGTCTTGCATCTATTTTCATTACTTTCACACCAGCATTCAATACATCTTGTGGTGTTTTAGCAAAATGAAATGTACGTAAATATTTATCTTTTCTAAAGAATGTTTTATCAGGTAAGTCTTCTTCTTTTTTCCAATGATCTCTTTTACCATTTAATATGAGTTTTATATGATAATCCCAGAATCCATTAGCTGAATGTAAAGAATACATACCGTCTGTTGTGTGGATTGCTTGAAGATAATGATGATCATTTAAGATTGTAGATATCTTTATGAATGCATCATCATCCATTGGATGCATTTCATTAAATGATCCAGATCTATTTCTTATTTGTGTACCATTATTTAATATTAAAGTACATTCAATATCAAAGCGATCTAACACATCAACAACCATATTGATATCTCTACCAGTCGCAATCACAAACTCTACACCTGAATCAATCGCTTCTTTTAATCTTTCTAAAGTGTGTTCTTCGATTGTATCACTACTTGTCACAAGTGTACCATCTAAGTCACATATAATACATTTAATCATATTTCTACCTCTTTGATACTATATCACAATATAAATTGTTATATCTAGATTTATCAAAAAAGAAAAGAGGAATGAAATTCCTCTTTTAGGCTACCCTCTAATATGAGCGTCGAATTCTTTTTCTACTACTTCTAGAATTCTATCCATCATACCATTTACATCATTATCTTCTAATGTCTTATTAGGATCTTGGAATGTGATAGAGAAAGCAACTGATTTTTTATCAGAACCAATATTTTCTCCTACATAAATATCGAATATATCAATATTTGTGATTAAACGACCAATTGTCTTAGTAATTGCTTTTGTGACATTGATTGTAGGAATTGATTGATCCATTACTAATGCAATATCTCTAGATACAGATGGGTATGCTGGGATATCAGTGAACTTAGTCTTAGATGTTTTTAAGTTTGCAAGTACTGATAAGTTAAGTTCTGCAACATAAACATTCTTAACACCATACTTCTTAGCCATCTTAGGATGTACACATCCTATAACACCTACGATATCTTTTCCCATCTTAATATAACCACTTCTTCCTGGATGGAAAGAACTGTTATCTTTTTCTACTGGTTCGATTGTATATCTTTTAGCATCAATATTTAATTTGTTTAGAATGGTTTCTACGTAACCTTTAACAACATAGAAATCCGCAACGTTTCTAATACCTTTCCATGGAACATTTTGTACAAGTCCAGTAGAAGCAATTGTAAGTAATGATAATTCTTCATCACTTGAATATGTATTAGAAATTTCAAAGATATTAACGTCTTTCATTGCATGTGCATTATTGTAGTTGATTACCTCTAATAATGAAGGAATGACAGATTTTCTTGTCACTGATCTTTCTTCACCTAATGGTAATTGTAACTTAATGGCATCTGTTGTATGGAATACATTGAAGTCATCTACTTTAGAAGGAGATGTTAATGTATAAGTGATTGTTTCATGTAATCCTAAATCACTTAATAGATGTCTAATATATCTTTGAATAGATTGTACATGAGTAAGTTCCCCTCTCGTCATTTCCATTTCTGGAAGTGTAGATGGAATACTATCATAGCCATGTAATCTCGCAACTTCTTCAATTAAATCTGCAGCCATAGTAATATCATTTCTATAACTTGGTACTACAACATTAAATGTTTCATCATTTAATGTGTACGAGAAATGAAGTCTTGAGAAGATATCTTTGATTTCTTCTGTAGTAATATTTGTACCTAATAAATGGTTTACATCATATGTGGATACAACAACTTTCTTTTCTTCTACTTCATAATCAGTAATCACTGTTTCATAGATTTCTTTAGCATCCGCTAATTCTAACAATAATGAAGCACATCTATTTAAGACACGTTTTGTATTCGCACTATCAATAGCACCCTTAATATAATGTTGAGAAGCATCAGTTAATAAGTTTAATCTTCTAGCAGTATTTCTTAGTGTTGGTCCATCAAATGTAGCAGCTTCGATGACGATATTTGTGGTAGTATCATCGATCTTCGTATCATTACCACCCATAACACCCGCAACACATCCTACACCACCATCAGTAGATACAATAATGTCACTTTCTTCTAATTGATATTCTTTTTCATCTAATAACACTTCTTTTGTGTTAAATCCAGTTTTAATAGTAAACTTCTTTTCTTTTAATTTATCGTAGTCATACATATGTATAGGTTGACCTGTTTCAACCATCACAAAGTTAGAAATATCTACGACATTATTAATTGGTTTAATACCTGAAGCCATCAAGAATGTTCTTAACCATTCTGGTGATTCTTTAGTAGTAACACCTTTAACCAGCTTAGCACCAAATACCGTACATTTATCTGTTTGAACATCTACTTTGATTTCACTTGGTAATTCTTTCATTTCAACTACTTCTGGTACTTTAACTTCTCTATTTAATAAAGCACCTACTTCATAAGCAAGTGAAATCATGGCCATACAATCAGCACGGTTACTTGTAAGACCAATTTCTAATACAGTATCATCATATCCCATATATTTAAGTGCATCTTCACCTACTGGTGCATTTTCATCTAATACATGGATTCCTGCTGTATCTTCATCTCTAAGTAATCTCTTATCAATACCAAGTTCAGCAATTGAACAAATCATCCCTTTAGATTCTTGTCCTCTAATGACACCTTCTTTAATTTTGAAGTTATCTGTTAAAGTACATCCAGGCATTGCAACAATTACTTTTTGTCCTGCCGCAACATTTGGCGCACCACATACAATTTGTCTAACATCTGTATCTGATACTTGTACCTTACAAATATTTAAGTGGTCACTATCAGGATGTGGTACACATTCAAGTACATGACCAATTACTAATAAATCACCACATGCGAATGGATGCATTCCTTCAACTTCATGACCAATTGAAGTAAGTTTATCCGCAACTTCTTTAGCAGAATAATCATCTAAATTTATATATTCATTTAATAATTTTACGCTAGCTTCCATTCTTCATTACCCCTTCTTAGAAAATTGATTTAAGAATCTTAAATCATTACTATAAAAATGTTTAATACTATCTACACCATATTTTAACATTGCGACTCTTTCAAGTCCGATTCCAAATGCAAATCCTTGATATACATTAGGATCAAAGCCACACATTTCAAGTACCTTAGGGTTAACCATACCAGCCCCTAATACTTCAATCCATCCAGTATATTTACACATTGGACATCCTTTACCTTCACAGTTATGACAACTGATATCTACTTCAACTGAAGGTTCAGTAAATGGGAAGTAAGAAGGTCTAAGTCTAATTTCTCTCTTTTCTCCAAAGAAACGTTTTGCGAATAATTCTAATGTTCCTTTTAAGTCAGCCATTGTGACATTCTTTCCAATAACTAACCCTTCGCATTGAGAGAATTGATGTGAGTGTGTAGCATCATCATCATCTCTTCTATATGTTTTACCAGGACAAATAATTTTTACTGGTCCTTCCCCTTTAGCAGCTTGTAAAACTCTAGCTTGAACTGGAGAAGTATGACAACGCATTAATAATGTATCATCAATGTAGAATGTATCTGTTGCGTCTCTAGCAGGGTGACCTGCTGGGATATTCATTAATTCAAAGTTATAATGATCTGTTTCTACTTCAGGACCTTCAGCCACTGTATACCCCATACCTAAGAATAAGTCTTCTAATTCTTCTCTTACTTTAGTTAAAGGATGTAAAGAACCATTATCTAATGTAACACCAGGAAGTGTAATATCAATTTTTTCACTTTCTAGTTTTGCATTCATTTCAGCTTCTTCTAATTTAGTCTTCATTGTTTCAACTGCTTCAGTTAACTCTTGTTTAACTTTATTTGAAACTTGTCCAAATGATGCTCTTTCTTCATTAGACATATCTTTCATTGAACGCATTGCTTGTTGAATAGGGCTCTTCTTTCCTAAATAGAATACTCTTAAATCATTTAATTCTTTTAAATCTTTGATTTCTTCTAATTTAGATAAAGCCTCTTCTTTAATCTTTAATAACTCATCCATTATTATTTCCTCCTAAAAAATAAAAAACGTTCCTATAAAAGGAACGATGAATCGCGGTACCATCCTCATTCATTATATAATTTATATATAATGCTCTTAATTTACTTTAACGCAGTATTTACGGCGATGATTGGTCGCACTCCAAGGTGAATTCAATAAATTTCTGTAAGAAAACTCCCAGCAATTGTTTTCCTCTCTTAGTACTTTTAATTTATTTACTAGTCCTTATCCTCGTATTACTAGGCCATTATAC
>R03__coassemble_1273_pt1 | contig 12020 bp, 10 predicted proteins | sample R03__metabat2_low_PE_061 | metagenome-assembled genome bin R03 | reverse complement strand
CACCAAACAAATTTATAAAGGTTTGCATAAAGTCTTTCTTAATTAATTCTTCATAACTTCCTGGTTTTATCTTTTCAATGATATCTACAACTGTCGTAAGGGCACTTGTATATTCACCATTTCTAAATAAGATTTCTGCTTTAGTAAGTTCTGTATTTACTTCTAAGAAAGAACTTCTATATCTATTTCCAAATACGATTGCTTCTTCTACCATTTGAGCTGTTACACATAAGTTATGAATATTTTCATATAATTGATAGATTACATCTCTAACTTCATTTGTCTTTTCAGTTAATACTTTCATATCAACTGGTTTTTGAGCTCTGAATTCTTGAATATCTGCAGCTTTTGCATAAGATTCAGAAATATAATCTTTATAAGATTCATTAATCATAGGAAGATGTTTATTTTTAATTTCTGATTTAATTTCTAATAAAACAATATTAATGTTTTCTAGTTCAGAGATACATCTTTCTTCATTTCTTCTTAAATCAATTAATGTTTGTTCAAATGCTGCAATATAGCCTTCATGAACAGATACTTTTTCTACGATGATACTAATCTTTTCAAGTACATCTTTATAAGAGAATGCTTTTGATTCTACTTCGTCATTAATTTGTTTTGCTTCTTCTAATAGTTCTTCAAATTCTTGATGTTCTTCTTTGATAGTAATGTCTTGATTATCTAATACATAATCTGTCGCAAAACGATCATATTCTTTTAATGCTGAATTATAACGTTTGAATAATGAAGCAACTGAATTCGTATATTCATTCCAGTTATAAGTGAATTTTTCATATGCTTCTTTTTCTTCATTCACATCATTTGTAAGACTATCTAATCCAGCAATAATACTTTCTAGTATTTCAGCAACTGGTTCTAAATCTAATGATTTAATTTTTACAATAGATTCATCTAATGATTTTTCTGTTTGTGTTAAACGTTCTACTACATTTAATGCATCTAAGCTAAATTCCATTGTTTCAACAAGGGCATTGAATGCATTAATTTTCTTAGGAATATATTGTTTAACAACTGTAACATAATCAGGTAATACTTGTATTTCAGCATCTAATTCGTCAATTTGATCTGAGATTTCTTCTGTGAATTTACCAGCTTCTTCAAACTTTTGATTATTCATATAATCTTCTAATTTCACAAAATCAGAATCTATTTTATTCATTGATAATGCATAGTTTGGTACGAATTCTCCTACAACATTACTTACTGCGTTGTAGTGATCTTGTACTGCTCTGAATTGATCTTTTACTTCTATAATTCTTACTCTATGTACATTTTCAACTTCAGTTATCTTTTCTACTTCTTTTAAGAGTGTATTAGAACGATTGATATATTCATCATTTAGTTTAACAAGTTCTTTCATTTTCTTAGAAACTTTAGATGTTTTACCCAAGAAAATTTGTTCATCAACTTCGTTTTCTAATACAGCTAATTGAGTTGATTGGAATTCACATAATGCATCATATTCTTTTTGTAAGGATTCATATTGTTCTCTAAGATCAGATATGTTTTGACAAATGTTTTGTGCTCTACCTAACTTATATTGAATAGGTAATGATTTTGCGGCATTCATCGCATTTTCAATATCTACAATTTTTTTCTTATAGTGTTTTAATCTTACAGATTTGAATATAATTAAAAAGATAATGAATGCAAGTAATGCAATACATCCTATTATTAAATTTTGTAAACCAATCATTTCTATGATTTCATATACTTTAGCCAAAATGATACACCCCTTTTAACTATCAAATCATACCATAATAAGTCAATATTTATCTATTAATATAGTATATAAAAGGGTGTTATTTTCATAACACCCTTTAAAACTCTTATTAACCTAAATATGCTTCTTTAACCTTAGGATCACTAGCAACTGATTTTGCATCTCCACCAGTAGTAATTTTACCAGTTTCAAGTACATAAGCACGGTTTGCGATTTGTAAGGCTTTATTCGCATTTTGTTCAACTAGAAGAATGGTTGTACCATCTTCTTTGTTGATTGTTTGAATGATATCGAAGATTTCATTTACTAAGATTGGAGATAACCCCATTGATGGTTCATCCAATAATAATAGTTTTGGCTTAGCCATTAAAGCTCTTGCCATCGCTAACATTTGTTGTTCACCACCAGATAACGTACCAGCCATTTGAGATTTTCTTTCTTCAAGACGTGGGAAACGTTTGAATACCATCTCTAAATCCTTTTCGATACCTTCTTTATCATTTCTAAGATATGCACCCATTTCTAGGTTTTCCATAACAGACATTTGTGCAAATACATGTCTTCCTTCAGGCACTTGTACAAGACCATATGCAGGAATTTTATGAGCACGTACTTTTGTGATATCATGTCCATCAAAAACGATAGAACCTGACTTTGGTTTAATTAAACCAGAGATTGTGTGCATAGTAGAAGTTTTACCAGCACCATTGGCACCGATTAAGGCAACGATTTCACCTTCAGCAACTTCAAATGATACATTGTTGATTGCTTGGATAACACCATAGAATACATTAATATCTTTTACTTCTAATAACATATGTCATCCTCCTATTTAGCATCATCGCTACCTAAGTAAGCAGCGATAACTTCAGGGTTATTTTTGATATCTTCAGGTAAACCTGAAGCTAATTCTTCACCGAAGTTTAATACAGTAATTTTTTCACAGATATTCATTACGAATTTCATATCATGTTCAATTAATAATACAGCAATATCAAATGTATCTCTGATCTTTTTAACAGTTTCCAATAGCTCTTGAGTTTCTGTAGGGTTCATCCCTGCAGCAGGTTCATCTAATAATAATAGTTTTGGATGTGTACCCATAGCTCTAGCTATTTCTAGTTTTCTTTGTTTACCATATGGTAAGTTCTTAGCTTTAGAATCTTTAAATTCTACTAAGTCTACAACTTCAAGTAATTTTAATGCTTCTTCTTCAATTTCTTTTTCTGCTTTTCTATAGCTTGGAAGTTTTAATAAAGAAGAAAATAATGAATAAGTTTGTTGAGAATCAATCGCAACTTTAACATTATCTAATACACTCATTTCTTTAAATAAACGAATGTTTTGGAATGTTCTCGCAATACCTGCTTTATTAACATCCACTGTATTCATATTAGCGATAGATTCACCATCTAAGAATATTTCACCACGAGTTGGTGTATATACTTTAGTAAGTAAGTTAAAGATTGTGGTTTTACCAGCTCCGTTAGGACCGATTAATCCATATATATCGTGTTTACCTACTTCGATATTGAAATTATTTACGGCAGTTAACCCACCAAAATCAATACCTAAGTTTTGTGTTTTTAAAATAATATCACTCATCATTCAATCTCTCCTTTCTTATTCTTTGTAAATTTAGAAAGAATAGATTTGATGGTTGGGTTATTTGTTGCAACCATCATCACAATTAATACAACTGCATAAATAATCATACGATAATCATTTAAGAATCTTAATACTTGAGGTAACATAACTAGGATTGTTGTAGAGATAACCGTTCCTAACATATTACCTTGTCCACCTAATACTACATATACTAGGATTAAGATAGATGTATTAAAGTCGAACTTAGCAGGAGATACAGAACTAAATGATAATCCATATAATACTCCACCAGCTCCAGCAATAGCTGCAGATAATACGAAAGCAATTGTTTTCGTTTTTACAACATTAACACCTACACAAGGTGATGCAATCTTATCATCTCTAGTAGCCATTACAGCACGACCATGTCTTGAATTTAAGAAATTAAATATGATTAAAAGTACTAATAAAATCATAATAATTCCAGCAGAGAATGTAGAAATACGTTCAATACCAGTAGCACCTACCGGACCATTTAATAACATCTTTCCACCTTTACCTAATTCAAAGCTTAAATTGATGAATGAGAAATGTACACCAGCATGATCATAACCAATATATACATTTTGTACTAAAGTAGAAATGATTTGGCAGAATGCTAATGTAACGATTGCTAAATAGTCACCTTCAAGTTTTAATACTGGAATACTAATAATAAATCCAATTAATCCTGCTACAATTGCACCTGCAATCACTGCAGCAACTAATCTTATCACAATATTACTAGTAGAGAATGATAATATTCCTGATACAACAATACCAGTAAAAGCACCAATTCCCATAAATCCAGCATGTCCTAGTGATAATTCACCAGAAACACCTACAACTAAGTTAAGTGCTAACGCTACAACAATATAACTACATACAGGAATTAACATTGAAGTAATTAAGTTCTTTAAGTTCCCTGTACGCATTAATGCTTCAACAATAGCATATGCTACTATTACAACTATAAAAGTTAATGTTTGATTTTTATTTTTCTTTGAAAATAGTGATTTTATATTCATATCATTCACCTATACCTTTACATTAACTTTCTTTCCTAAAATACCAGTTGGTCTAATAAGAAGAACAATAATTAATGCCGCAAATACAATAGCATCAGATAATTGTGTTGAAATATAAGCTTTAGAGAAAATCTCTAATAATCCTAATAATAATCCACCAATGAATGCACCTGGAATTGATCCAATCCCACCAAATACAGCAGCAGTGAATGCTTTAATACCTGGCATTGCTCCTAAAGTTGGATAAACTGTTGGATAAGCAGAACATAATAATACTGCCGCGATAGCTGCTAAACCTGAACCAATCGCAAATGTAATAGAAATAGTATTGTCTACACTAATTCCCATTAATTGAGCCGCATCCTTATCTTCAGAACAAGCTCTCATAGCTTTACCAATTTTAGTTTTATTAATAAATGTTGTTAACACAACCATAATTAATACACATGATAATAAAGTTACAATAGTAACGTAAGTAACGTTAATACCTCCAATAGAAACTTTACCATCACCTACGACTGATGTATAGAACTTAGGAGCTGAACCCCAAAGTAATTGTGCTAAGTTTTGTAAGAAATATGATACCCCGATGGCAGTAATTAATACTGCTAAAGAAGGTGCTTGTCTTAATGGTTTATAAGCTAATCTTTCAATTAAGACGCCTAGTAAAGTACACACTATAACTGCCACTAATGTCGCAATTACTCCTGACACGCTAAAATTATGTACTACTAAGTAAGATGCAAAAGCCCCCATCATGATAACATCCCCGTGTGCAAAGTTTAACATCTTTGCGATTCCATATACCATTGTATATCCTAAGGCAATAATGGCATATATGCTACCAAGGGCTAATCCACTGATTAAATATGATAGAAATTGCATATTTATCTTCTCCCTTCTTTTTTATATAAACTCAAAATGAATTTGTTTAACATTATACTACAATTTTTTAATAAGAGAAAGCACTAAATAATTAATAAAAGAGGGCTAGTAAAATTTTCCAGCCCTCTTACATAAACTAGATTCTTAAAATTAAGCTTCTGGAGTTACATAAACACCGTCTTTGATTACAACAGCGAATGGATTCTTAGAAACTTCACCAGTTTCAGCCCAAGTTACTGATTTACCAGTAACACCGTCGAATGTCATAGATGTGAATTGTTCAACTAATAAGTCTTTTAAGTCAGCATTTGACATATCAGCAGTAGCTTCTCCAGCTTCTAGAGCTTGAGCAATTGCATAAATTGCATCATAAGCATCAGCAGCGAATTGGTTTGGAGTTTCTCCATATTTTTCTTCGTATGCTTTAACGAATGCAGAAGTAGTTTCATCTTCAGAGTCAGCTGAGAATGGAGTTAATAAGTAAACACCTTCAGCTAATGAAGTATCGAAGTCTTCAAGAGTTAAGATACCATCCATACCATCTACACCGAATACTGTAGCAGTATAGTCTTGTTTTTTCATTTCAGCTAAGATTTTAGCAGCTGGAGTATAGTAGATTGGTAAGAATACTACTTCAGCACCTGCTTTTTTAGCAGCTGAAACTTGTGCAGAGAAGTCTGCAACTGTGTTGTCGTTAGCATCAGCATAAGATTTATCAGATACAATATCTACACCTTTATCTTTTGCTTCAGCAACGAATTTTTGATGGATAGTTGTTGAATAGTCAGAAGCTGAGTTATAGATTACAGCTACTTTCTTTCCAGCAAAGTTTTCTGCCATGTAGTCAGCAGAAGCGACACCTTGGTTAGGGTCAGTGAAGCACATTTGGAATACATTTCCATAAGCTTCGTCATCAGTTTTGAATACTACAGCAGTATTTGATCCTGATGGAGTGATAGCGAAAGTTTCGTCATCTTGATAGTTTTGTGATACTGCGATACCAGCACCTGATGTTACAGTACCTAAACCAATTTGCATACCCCAGTCAACTAAGTTAGAGTAAGCAGTTGGAGATTTTTCAGCATCAGCTTCATCATCTTCCATTTTGAATTCTAAGTTTACTTTACCTTCAGCGTTAATTTCTTCAACAGCTAAGTTAGCAGCATTTTCTACTGCTTTACCATAAATTGAAGCAGCACCTGTTAATGGACCTGAACATCCAATTTTAAATGCTTCTGAGCTTGAAGAACTACTACTTGAAGATCCACAAGCAGCTAATGACATAACCATAGCTAATGCCATAGCACTTTTTAATACTTTTTTCATTTTAATTCTCTCCCCTTTAAAAAATATAAGTTTATTATAGCTTTATAACCCAATGAGTCAACGATATTATGCATTAATTACAAAAAAACTTGTTAATTTTGTGCAATTGGCACAAAATAAGTTGATTTAAGCTTATTTTAAGGTAGTGAATTGTTATGAATGTTAAAAATTGTGCACGATACACAATGAGTTATATATAAATTTATTAATAATGCATATATGGACGCATACATTGCGTCCATATATATTAATAGCCTTGATTTTTGATTGCTTCCCCTTTTGGGATCTTTTTAATTTTCTTCATCATAAAGTACGCTACTACGATATAACATCCTACTCCCATTAATGACATCTTTATATAACATGTATTAGAAATAATATATGGGATATAGCCTGATACTTCTTAATAAAGTACTGTATCAAATATTAATCTCATAGAGATATCAATAATTGGTACTGATATTAGAAGTGAAGCAAATACTACTAGTGAAGTAATGACTAAATATAGTTTTCCTATTTCAATATCATTAAACCCTAATATCTTAGTAAGTGAGATTGATTTGATATTTCTTTCGATAATTTGTTTAGTCAATATATACATCACAAGTAAGATATCTGGATTCTTTACTACAGCACGTGCAATAGAGGTACGTTGTTGTTGACCACCAGATAATTGTGAAGGTAGTTTATTTTCTTGATCTTTTATTCCCAGTATTTCTAGCAAGTCATCCACTTCTATCTTATGATTCCCTAAATAACTTCCTACTTCTATATTTTCTCTAATGGTTAGATTAGGGACAAGATTATACATTTGGAATATATATCCTAAGTGTTTTCTTCTATATTGTGTAAGTTTAGATTCATTCATATCTTCTATCTTTTCACCATTAATAGAAATATATCCTTCATCAGGATTTTCAATTCCACCAATGATATTTAATAGTGTTGATTTCCCACTTCCTGAAGGTCCAAGTAATACAACAACTTCTCCTTTATTAATACTTACAGAGATGCCATTGAGTACTTGTACTTTATTTTCATTTTCACCAAATTCTTTTTTAATGTTGTTGATTTCTAAAAATTGCATACTTCCTCCTAAGTTAGCAATAACTAACTATAGTTATCATATCACATAATTTTTTCACTTCAATATAAAAGTTAGTTTGTGCTAACTTATATACAAAAAAGATAAGGATCTTTTTGATCCTTACTTCAACAATTCTACAAGCATGCCTTTAACACTTACATAGCTTTTATAAATATCTCGTTCTTTGATTAATGAAAACCAGATTTTTCTACTACCACCATTTAGTAACATGGTACGTTTTTGAGAAAAGGATTGTAATCTTTTTAAATAAGCATAATCCTCTTCTGTCATATACTCTTTATATAAAGATAATGAAGATAAATAATTATCTATTTGAATACTATTTTTCTTTCTAGCATTCACCTTATCATCTTTACTACCTACATCTAGTCCTGTTGTATTTTTAGAATGAATACGATAATAGATTAATGGATGATTAAAGTAATACAAGCCATCATAGAATGAAGCAATCGCATTGAGTTCCCAATCATGTGGTGCCATCGTATTTGTTTTAGATAAATAGATATCTTTTATTTTTTTAGAAATACACGATGTGCACCCCATTGATATATTTTTTATAAATATATCAGAGGTTGGTATTTCAATGACCTCATTTTTTCCTACATTATTTAATAAAAGATGATCTTCTAGTTTTTCATCATTTTCATTCATCAAATGATAACTTGTTGTTAAGCATTCGATATCATGATGTGTTTCTAAGATTTTCATCATATATTCTACTTTTCTTTTTGACCATATATCATCTTGATCACATAAGAAAATATAGTCTCCTGTTACTTTAGATAGTACTTCTTTGAAGTTCCTTTTATAACCTATATTTTCTTTGTTGATATAGAATCGCCAATGGTCAAGATGATATTCTTTAATATAAGCTAATATAATATCCGCTGTATCATCAGTAGAATGATCATCTACGATGACTACTTCATGAACATATCTTGTTTGATTCTTTAATGAATTTAATTGTCTAATAATATATTGACTCCCGTTATAGGTTGTCATTGCGATAGATAATTTCATATATGTTAGTATAACTGAAATTAAATAAAAATAAAGAAGGATTTATATCTTTAATGATATAAATCCTAACGATTAATTTTTATTAAATTCTAAGAATTCTACATTTGGGTTCTTTTCTGTTGCCCAACGAATACCCCATTCGTTAGAGAATAATAATAAGTATTGTCCTTTTAAATCTTGTACTTTCTTTGTATCACTAGAAATGTTTAAAGATTTTAAGTCAACATCTTTTGTGCCAATCCATCTAACATAACCATATGGTAATGGTGTTTTTACAATATCTACGGAATATTCATTCTTTAGACGATATTCCAGTACTTCAAATTGTAAGACACCTACAACCCCTACAATGATTTCTTCCATACCGCCACCAAGTTCAGTGAATATTTGAATCGCACCTTCTTGTGCGATTTGTTCAACACCTTTAACAAATTGTTTACGTTTCATTGTATCTTTATTTCTAATACGTGCAAAGTGTTCAGGGGCGAATGTTGGAATACCTTCATATGCAAAATGAGTCTTACCTGTAGTAATCGTATCACCAATAGAAAAAATACCTGGATCAAATACACCGATAATATCTCCTGAATAGGCTTCTTCTATTTCTTTTCTATCTTCTGCCATAATAGATTTAGATTGATTTAATTTTATTTTCTTGTTTCCTTGGTAATGGAATACTTCCATTCCTTTAGTAAACTTACCAGAACAGATTCTCATAAAAGCCATTCTATCTCTATGTGCTTTATTCATATTGGCTTGAATTTTGAATACAAATGCACTGAAATCCTCACTTGTAGGATCTATAATTCCTTCACTACTCATTCTAGGAAGTGGGCAAGTCGCCATATCTAAGAAGTGTTTTAAAAATGGTTCTACCCCAAAGTTAGTGAGTGCACTACCAAAGCATACTGGAGATAATTCCCCACTTTGTACACGAGATAAATCAAAGTCTGCTGCAGCACCATCTAATAGTTCTACATCATCTTGAAGCTTATTATATAATTCTTCTCCTATATCTTCTTTTAAACTAGGATCATTATAAGATTTTACTTCTGTTTCTACTTCTTTTTTACCTGCAAGTACTGGTTTAAAACGAATAACCTCTTCTTCTTTTCTTTCAAGAACACCTTTGAAATCTTTACCACAACCAATAGGCCAGTTAATCGCAACAGTTTCTATACCTAATTCTTGTTCAATTTCTTCTAATAATTCATATGGATCTTTTGCTTCACGGTCCATTTTATTAATGAAAGTAAAGATTGGAATATGACGCATTGCACAAACTTTGAATAGTTTTCTTGTTTGATCTTCGACACCCTTTGACCCATCGATGACCATGACCGCACTATCTGCCGCCATCAGTGTTCTATATGTATCTTCACTGAAGTCTTGATGTCCTGGTGTATCTAGGATATTAATACAATAGTTATTGTATTCAAATTGTAGTACTGAAGAGGTAACAGAGATCCCTCTTTGTTTTTCTATTTCCATCCAGTCTGATACTGCATGTCTAGAGTGTTGTTTCCCTTTTACCATTCCCGCTTCTTGGATTGCGCCACCATAAAGTAAGAACTTTTCAGTTAATGTTGTCTTTCCAGCATCCGGATGGGATATAATCGCAAATGTTCTACGTCTATTTATTTCTGTTTTTAAGTCAGCCATTATTTCTTTCCTTTCATTAATGCATGTTCACTTACAACGTGTTGATATAATTCATTAAATGTATAGTTAATATTGGTAGGTGTCATCATTGCCTTATAAGGAATATAGATTTGATTTTGTTTTAATAAATCTATAATCGCAAAGGTTGTCTTTTGATCCATGAATGCAAAATACAAAAATGGTTGTGATTGACTCACTAGTAATGTTTGATTATTTCTTTTAAAGTGAGGCAATCTTAAAAGGGCACCCATTGTTTGAAGTCCATCTGTTTGTTTAATCTCTATTAAACAAACATTTAATTGTTTAAGTAAAATAAGTGTCACTTCATCTAACATATAATAAAGAATGATTGGTTTCATTAGAATGTAAACTCTCCTTTATTAAATATAACCATTGATTTCCCATTTTCAAGGGTTGCGGTAATATTTAAATCCTGTGTACCAATCATAAAGTCTACATGTACACTAGAATCGTTAATTCCCTTTTCCAACAATCCTTGTTTATCTAATGTATAGCCATCTTTAACACATTCACAAAATCCTTTGCCTATCGCAAGATGACAAGAGGCATTTTCATCTAGTAAAGTGTTATAGAATAATGTATTTAATTGGTTAATTGGAGATGAATATGGCACAAGTGCCATTTCACCTAAGTAATGCGATCCCTCATCACTTTCAATAATTTCTTTTAATACTTCTTCCCCTACATCCGCATGATATTCAACAATTCTACCTTCTTTAAATTCTATATAGAAATGATCAATGATTAGCCCATTATAATTTAAAGGTAATGAATTATAAACAATACCATCTACTTTATATTTATTTGGTGATGAGAAGATTTCATAAGTAGGAATATTTGGGAAAGAATACAAGCCATCTGTTGTATAGCTTCCACCACCTGCAAATAAATAATCATCTAGGGTTCCAATAGTTAAATTAGTTCCTAAACTATTAGTATAGTGTAATGATCTTATATGAGACTCATTTAATATTTTTACTCGATCTTCAAATGATCTTCTATGTTGATCAAAAGATAATAAAGGATCTGAAGTATCGATAAAACATACTTTAAATATATCTTCCCACAATTTATTGACTGCTTCTTCTTTATTTAATGAAGGGTAAACTTTTTTTGCCCAAGAAAAAGAAGATGCAGCCGCAATACACCAACGATCTATACCTAAATCTAGATGATCATAAAAAGTAGGACAAGATAGGTGCATAGCTTTATGATAGGTTGCAACCTTTTTAGGATCAATATCTTTAAAGCCATCTGGATCTTCACTAGTAAGAGAAAGAATTGCAGCATGAGATAAAGCATACTGTTCTCTTAAGGCAATAATATGAGGTGGAATGTTTTGGAGTTCATCTAATGATAAATATTCATACATCTTGTGATCTACTACTTCATCACTATATTGCACGATTACATTTTTAGCTCCATGTTTATAAGCAACATCCACTAGGATTCTTACAAACGCATAATTCTCTATATCGGAATCAATCACAAGTTCTTGATTCTCTTGTAAATTAACCCCTTTTTGTATTAATAATTCTGCATATTTTTATAACATTTTTTTCATAGATGATATCATCATCTATAGTAATTACAATAT
>R03__coassemble_1181_pt1 | contig 12700 bp, 13 predicted proteins | sample R03__metabat2_low_PE_061 | metagenome-assembled genome bin R03 | reverse complement strand
GAAATGTTGATATTCTGCTTATAGACGATGTGCAGTTTATAGCCGGCAAGGAAAGTACCCAGGAGGAGTTCTTCCATACCTTTAATGCCCTTCATGATGCCAATAAGCAGATAATACTCTCAAGTGATAGGCCACCTAAGGAAATTCCAACCCTTGAGGACAGGCTAAGATCTAGGTTCGAGTGGGGTCTTATAGCAGATATGCAGCCACCGGATTTTGAAACTAGAATGGCAATTTTAAAGAAAAATTTACCAGAATATGATAAAAAATAAAGAGTGTTGTTATTCACAACACTCTACCATAAAAATTAGCTTAACTAATTCAATTTTTTACCATCTAGATTTTTTAATGTTATTTTTTTACCATTACTTTTACAAAGTATAGTTCCTTCCACATACGTATAATAAACCGGAACATGATACATATCTGAATAATCTAATAGATCATCACTTATACCATCATTGTTAACTTTCTTCTCAGAAACAGAAACAATCATATATTTAGGTTTCGCTTTGCGTAAAAAATAGCTATGGGAAGAAGTTTTTGAACCATGATGCGCTACTTTTAAAACATCGCACTTAATATTTTTTCCCAATAAAATTTTTTCAGTTTTACTTTCGGCATCCCCAGTAAATAAAAATTTATTATTTCCATATGTAATCATTAGAACTATCGATGCATCATTTGTTGTTTTAGTATCTGTATTTACAGCTAAAACCTCTACTTTAGCACTTCCAAGTTTAAAATGTGTGCCAACTTTTGGTACTTTTATTCTTTTATGTTTCTTTTTTATTATGTTTTTAAACTTAGTATAACTTGTTGATTTGGTATTACCTTTAGTTGAACAATATACCTTCCCAAATTTTCGATTCTTTAATATTGATACAAAACCACCATAATGATCATCATCCGCATGAGTGCAAATAATATAATCAAAATATGAGATATTTTCTTGCTGTAAATAATAGTCGATTCTCTGTTTACTCTTGCCATCTGTCATAGAATCGCTACCACAATCAATCATCATATAATGATTGTCACAAGTAACCAAAGCTGCATCGGCAGCACCTACATCTAAAAAAGTAACACAAAAGCCCGTTTTACTTGGCTTTGCATATATTCTTTGTTCGTTAAATACACATAATACAAAGGAAATAGATAAACAAATAATAATTAATTTTTTTATGTGCTTCATAACTATTTTTTTAGAACCAATTTACAAATTAAACCAGATTTTTTAACACTATATTTTACTTTTATGGGTGTAAAAAACTCTTTGTAACTTTTACCGTAAGGATAAAGAGTAACTGTTATCGTATCTCCGTTTTTTATTGAATTATTCTTCGTCTGTTGACTAGTATATGCGACCTTCATTTGATCAATTGTATAATCTTCTTTTCTAGATACTGATTTAACTTTCCAGTTCTTTATTTTTATTTTTTTGTCACCTCTTTTTATAGATACAACTATAGACGATTTATCACAAACATAATTAGCAGGTATAACTATGCTTAATTTTCCTGTTAGACTTGCTTTTAACAAATTATAAGTAGTATTTGGCTTTTTTGATTTGTACCATAATTTATTATCTAGTGTATCTGTCAAAAATAAGTTATCGCCATTGTTATGAAGAATATCATTTATTTTCTTCTTTGTTGTTTTACCTTTATTTAACTTAGATGCCAATTCAAGCATAAGCTTAGTATTAATTAACAACGTTGTGTCAACGGGGGCAAGTTCTTTTTTCCTTTCCGCCTTTAAAGCTTTGTTATATTGTTTTATTTCCTTTTTTGTATCAGCTGTCGAACCTTCCGGCACTTCTTCTAGTGCTATTTCTTTCAAAAAAGTAGCATTCAATTCTTTTTGATATTGTACCCTATTGTTAACATTATCCAATTCAATTTTATATGCAAGGTTGTATAATGACTTACTATCATTTTCAGTATCATTAGCTATATCTATACAAGATAATGCAGTAATATATCTCAAATCATAATCAGAATTTCTTGTCTTTTGATACAAGATCTTTGTATAGTATTTTTTTCTCTCTATTAATTTACTTCCCTTATAAACATGATCCAAAGCGGCTAAAACATACGTTAGGGAAGTTGCAAGTTTAGTATTATATCTAAAAATATTAGGTTGAATAGATAAAAACGTATTTATGCAACTAACACACTTTTTATAATTTTTGTTATTATAATAACTTTTAGATAACAGCAACCAATAATCTGCATATAGTTCATATTTTTCTTGGTTATTTTCTAAAAATTGAATTCTACCAACATTATTGTCATTGTTTTCCCACTCAACATATTCTTTTATATCATCTTGACTTAAAATATTTTTATCAGGAATATTATATTGATGAGCAATTTTTACCATATAGTTAAAATTATCTTCTTTTAACTCACATATTGTTTGGTATTCTTCATCATCTAATTCCCAACCATCTTTTAAATATTTTAGATTTGTTTCCGATGTATATTTATGATAACTAGAATAACTATCTATTGCCAATGCAGCAATAGAGACAATTAATTTCTTATAATCTGTAGATTGAACGATATTCATTATAGTTAAAGGTGATGGCGCAGCTTCGCTTAATGCTTGAGCTTTGTTTTGCTCGTAAATATAAGAAAGACGTTCTCTCTTAACATCGGTCATTCTAAGACTTTTAATTACGTCTAACATTTCTTGAATTTTTTCATTTGTAACTTCATCAATTGTACTAGGATTCAATTGATTTAGTAATAAATCATAGACTTCTTCCAAATATAGTTTAGAATTCTTGGACTCTTGTATCTCAGTAGACAAAAAGGAAAGATAATTGAGCATTGCTAATTTGTCCAACTGATCATTTGAAAGACCATATTTACTCTTTAATTCATTGCTATCTTTTATATTGATAGATGTATTTAAAGCATCCAAATAATCCGTCTTAGCATACAAATTTGTATTTAAACAAATATTTGTAAGTAATAACAAAATAGTTAATATTTCTAAAATTATTTTATTGATGAACTTAATCATTATTCTTTTCCTCTACTATATATTTGTAGTAGTTATCTTCATGTCAATGAAGGGAACTACTTGATAAGCTTAGTTTATCAAGACAATTAAAATAACCATATTTACATATACAATTAAAAAATATGTAAATATGGTTATGTACAATTATGTAAAATATATTACTGCTCTAGTATCTTATCTTCTTAGTCCATCTATTACCACAATTATTACATGTGCATTTAAAGGTTTCTGTTGTTTCTGTATGAGATTCACCCATATATACACCTGTTAATCCAAATAAGAAAGCACCAGAACCATTAGATATATTTTTAGTTAATGTATTAGAGGATACACTTACATTAGTACTATAACATTTTTCACAAAATATAATATTATTTTTTCTATAAACAGATACCATTTTTTTATTATATTTTTGTGCATCTAGTTTTTGTTTTAATAAGTAGTTTCTATATCTACTTTCTATTCTACTTATTAACCATTTATTTTTCTCTATTAACCATTCTTGATCATTAAATGAATCATCTAGAATACCATCAATAATCTTTTCAAATTGCTTTTTAGGTACTACATAATAATGTAGTTCTCCTTCTGGTATATCATTAATATCAAATTCAGATAGAATTGGTTTTAATTTTCTTAATTCTCTTAAAGCAATTATTCTTGTTTCTGTATCTGATGCAAGAAAATCATTTAATTGCTCCATCATAAATGTAGGATCATCATCAGAATATAATTCTATATCACTTATAAAGCCACTATTTAAGCTATGAAATTCCGATAGTATTAAACAATTATTAATTTCTTTCGAAGATCTTTAGATGAACTATTTTGATAATTTTGTAGTAACCTAGCTCTTTGCTTATAAGATGATGATAATTCTTTACCCATCTTATATCCTTTGCGTTACTTTCTAGTAATGCTTCATAATTTTCTGAAGCATTACTAGGGTTTGAAATAGTTTTTAAAAACTCTCTTAAAGACATATTTGAATTATGTCTATTATTATAAAATTCAATGTAACCTTTATGTTCTTCTAACCAATCTTCTCCTTTTTTTGAAAGCACATATAGGTTATTAAACTTTTGTAGAGTTTGTTTATCCTTGTTAGAAACATTTAATATACGATTAATTAAATCGTCCTTTTTACCTGTAGTTGATAGATTTAGGGTTAAAAGTAATTCTTTTAATTCAGCTACTTTTAAATTTCTAATATAATCCTCAAAAGGGCCTAATTCAAAATAACCTTCATCTATGTATTGTTTATACAATTCATTTCCATCATTTATACCTAATTCATATTTAAAATACGCAGGCCAATTATCCCATGGATAAGATTTACACCATTGCATTCTTCTAAAATCACTTGAATATCATTATAGTTATGTACACATATATAAAATCTATTATGATCATTTAATTTCCACAAAACAAGATACATATATATCACGTTATCATCTTCATTTTGTAACATTCAATTTAACTTAATATAGATTTTCTGGAAGGTTATGTTTTATAACCAAATCTTCATATCTAGAATAAAAATATGTAGATTTGGTTATCAATAAAATACATAAATATGATAATATGATATATTTGTATTGGTATTCTATTAAAGGAGCGTAATAAGTATGGGTATGGCAATTAAAAGAGGCATTATTGTTTTTATAAGTTTCTTAATACAAATAGCAATCTATTTTATTACATACTTATTCTTAAGTAAGTATATTACGATTATTACAGTACTCTATGAACTTATAGGTATTCTGTTAGCGTTATATCTTATTAAAAACAGTAAAAACTATTCATATACATTACCTTGGATTTTAATTCTTTTATCTTTCCCACTTGTAGGTGCTTTATTATATTTGTTTTTTGGTGACAACAAATCCAAAAGCAAACTTCTAAAAAATATAATAAAGCAGGAAGAAGATAAAAGATATTTAATCCAAGATTCAAATATTAGAGAAATGTATGCATAAAATAGTGAATTAAGATATTTAAGTGATTTCTCAGGTTATCCCGTTTCTACTAAAAATACAATAGATTACTATCCTCTAGGAGAAGATGTTTTTAAAGTGATGTTAGAGGAGTTACATAAGGCTAAGAAGTTTATTTTCTTAGAATACTTTATTATAGAACCCGGTATTATGTGGGATGCTATTTTAGAAATATTAGAAGAAAAAGCACAACAAGGTGTAGAAGTTAGAGTCATGTATGATGATATTGGCAGTGTATCAACACTACCAAAGAATTATCCACATATACTTGAAAAGAAAGGAATTAAATGTATCCCATTTAATCGATTAAATGCTTTTGCGTGTATCATCTTAAATAATAGAGATCATAGAAAGATACTTGTGATTGATGGGAAGATTGCCTTCTCTGGCGGTATCAATATTGCAGATGAATATATTAATGCAAAAGTTAAATTTGGTCATTGGAAAGATAATGGCATAAGAGTTACAGGAGATACTGTATGGAATTATACTGTTATGTTTTTAACAATGTGGAATTCTTTAAGAAATGAAGATCAAGACTTCACACAATTTAAACATCATTTTAAAAAACATAACGAATATCATGGCTTTGTGAGTGCTTATGGTGAAACACCATTAGATAAAGAAAATACGGGACAAGATATTTATTTAAATATCATTAATAGAGCCAATGACTATGTCTATATCTTTACACCTTACTTAATCATTGATACAGATATGATCAATGCTTTAACATTAGCCGCAAGAAGAGGTGTAGATATAAGAATAGTCATTCCAGGTATACCAGATAAAAGAATAATCTATACTGTATCTGAATCCTATGTAGAACCATTAGTCAAAGGAAATGTCAAAGTATATAAATATACACCTGGATTTGTTCATAGTAAGGTATTTGTATCAGATGATCATGTTGCGACAGTAGGTACGATTAATATGGACTATAGAAGTTTATACTTACATTTCGAATGTGGATGTTATATAGAGGATAATGAAGTTATTAAAGAAATAAAGAATGATCTTTTAGATACAATTAATAAGAGTCATCTAATTACTAAGGAAGAAGCAAAACCTAAATTCTTCAAAGGATTATTTCAAGCAATATTAAGACTTATCGCACCATTGTTGTAGATGTATATTTCACCTATCTATTAAGTAAAAAGTGAAGGATAACTCCTTCACTTTTAGTTTACTTAAATTATTTTTTAATTTTTTGAGAAAAATGAATAAAAATGGAGAATATATATAATAGGAGGGTTTATTTTTCATGCATGACTTTTCGTATATAGTTGTTGGTAATTTAAATAAATATAAATTAACACTAGAAAAACATAATGAAATTTATAGCCATATATCTTATAATATAGATGAAGATAGAGGTCGAGATTTAGTTAAATAACTAATAGTGTCACGACACACCCTAGCGGTTAAAAGTAATGTGGGGACAGACACACCCACCTATCTATTAAGTCAAAAGTGAAGGATCACTCCTTCACTTTTTTATTTCTTTAAATTATTTTTATAATTTTTTGAGAAAAATGAATAAAAATGGAGAATAAATATAGTAGAGGGACTTTATTATTCTAGATTAGGAATAGTTACTATGAATGAAAATTAAGTCAATACTTACAAATTAACCATATGTTATAAAGATAAGTAACTAAACAAACAATATAATATTATTCGACAATATGTTGAATTCGACATATTATATTAATGAAAGGAAATAAATGATAGAAATAATTTTTTATGATACAGCAGACGGAAAATGTCCACTTCAAGATTATTTAGATACTTTAGAACCTAAGTTATTAGCTAAAACATTACGTACGATAGATTTGTTGGAAACTAATGGAACTCATTTACGTGGTCCGTACTCAATGCCTATTAGTGATGGCATATTTGAACTAAGATCCAAACAAGGGTCAGATATTACAAGAATTCTTTATTTCTTCTTTGTTGAAAATAAAGCAATACTAACTAATGACTTTACAAAGAAGACTCAGAAAACCCCAAGAAGTGAAATCAATTTAGCAAAAAAATATAAAATAGATTATGAGCGGAGGCATCCTAATGACTAACTATAAAGATTATAAGAGTAAAGCATTGTCAAATCCAGATGTATTGGCTGAATATAATGCACTTGAACCTGAATATGATTTGATTCAAGCTATGATTGATGCAAGATTAAGTCAAAATCTTACACAAAAGGATTTGTCAGAAAGAACCGGGATTACACAGGCTGATATTAGCAGAATTGAAAATGGAACTAGAAACCCAAGCCTTTCTATGGTAAAAAGAATTGCTGCAGGACTTGGTATGCAATTAAAATTAGAATTTATACCTTCATCCACGAAGTAAAAATAAGATTCGACTATGATGAATTAATTCATATCCCAACAAGTTGTCTTGTTGGGATATTTCTTTATTCTTTATTTTCCACTCGATGTTTCTCTTCTATGACACCTATCTTAAACCAATGATCGAAATACATTCTATTTCTTATAACCTTTTCTTTTATCATTAATTAGTATTTTTTTGAATGACGTACGCTTGTGGCGTAGGTATTGTAAGGGAAATTCCATTAAAGTCTACCTTCATGTTATATGCATATGTAATATCAAAATACGGTAATGATTCTGCATTAATATTAAGTTTCTTTAATTCTATAGGTGATTCTCCGGTCCTTTTTAAAGAAGTTATATAGTCTATTTGAGGATAAAAGCCTATGGTATCGAACTCTTCTACTAAATTTATCTTTTTATTAATAGATTTATCATCATGAATAAAAAAATCAAAATCTTGTGTTTTCATTAAAGATTTATAATTATCAAAATAATCTTCATAGAAGTATTCTGCCCAAGAACCAACTAATATAATATTATCTAATAATCCTTTATCTTCATAAATAGTTAATATGTCTTTTAGTGCATAGATATTATTAATCATTGAATTGTTTAATCTCCTTTCTGATTTGTGATTCCATTAATTTCGCATTTTTTATATTCTTTTTTAATTCTTTATATTCCGCATTACTTTTATTAAGCTTTTCTAATAATTCTTCACTATATATTCCTACATATTTATATATATTTTTTCCATTATCTTTATAAACAAGATAAACATATTTATATTGTTTAATTACAATAGATCCATGTGACGTTTCTTCTTTCTTCTTTAAAAAAGCATCTTGCATCCTTAAATTTCTTTCAAGTTCATCCTCTAAAGTGCCTTTTAAATAGTTCATATTTTTACCTAACCTTTATACTTTTGTTTTATAAAAAGTTTGGTATAGTGTCAAACATTATATCTAATATTAGTATGGTGAAATAGTGCAAATACTATATACATCATGAAGAATAATATCTACTATGACCAAATTAAAGAAATTACTAACTTACACGATATAGTAATTATGTTTATAGATTGTGTAATCCGTACCAAATGATGATTGTTCATAAAGAAGAATAACCAAATCAAATTTAACAGAATCCAAATAAAATGTGATGAATATTTAAATATTCGCTATTTTTTTGTGAGATCATTATTATGAAGTGAGAAGATGTAATAAAAAAAAGGAAATACAGCTGAACAAAAATACAAATTATATTATCCTGACACAGGATTATTAGTTGCATCATTAGATGAGGAAGCTCAAGAAGATTTAAGGTCTAATAAAAATTTAGGAATTTATAAAGGTGCTTTATATGAAAACTTTGTAGCTGAAGCATTTATAAAACAAGGTTTAGGACTATTCTATTACAAAAAAGTAACTCTTCACTTGAAGAAGACTTCTTTGTCAGGACAAAAGATACATTAATTCCAGTTGAAATAAAATCTAATTCTAATAGATCAAAATCATTATCTACATTGATTAATAGTAATCAATACGTTGATATACATTATGGCATTAAGTTATCTGATAATAACTTGGGATTTTCCAATAACATTTACACATTCTCATATTTTTGTTCATTTATGATTAAATCTTTTTTAAAAAGTTTAAATTAATTACAATTTAGAAAAAAAGCTCATTACATGAGTCCTTTTTAAACTAATCTTTTATCATATTGATAGGTACTAAATAAACATCATTTTCAAAAAAATGAAAACATTCATTCAGTAAAATGAAAGAATTTGATTCAGTGTTTTGAAACTTTCTTTATTAATTGGTGATTGTAGAAACACTAAATATATTTATTGCAGTTTTAATCAATGAATAATTTTTAAAACAATCAATTACTTTATTTAAACATTTATAAAATAATTGTATAATTATTACATGAATAACTTATAGGAGGAGAACTTATGAAAGTATTAGTGATTGGAGGGGTTGCTGCTGGGACTAAAACAGCTGCTAAACTCAAACGTGAAAATCGTGATAACGATATTACAATCATTACTAAAGGAAAAGATATTTCATATGCCGGATGTGGTTTACCTTATTTTGTAGGTGGATTCATTGATTCTAGAGATGAATTAATTGTCAATACACCTGAAAAATATGAAGGCTTAACTGGTGTAAAAGTACTTACTGAAACAACTGCTACTAAAGTAGATAAAGATGCTAAAAAGGTAATAGCTGTAGATAAAAACGGTAATGAATCTGTCTATGATTATGATGAACTAGTCATCGCAACAGGTGCTTCACCTATTGTACCTAATTTAGATCATATAGATGCTGATGGTGTCTTTACAATGCGTACAGTAGATGATGCTGAAAACTTAAAGAATTATGTTGATACACACAACTGTAAAAAAGCAGTTGTTGTAGGTGGTGGTTTCATTGGACTTGAAATTGCTGAAAACTTAAAGGCAAAAGGATTAAATGTAAGAGTTGTTGATTTAGCATCTCAAGTACTACCTAATGTTGTAGATAGTGAAGTCGCACATTACATTAGAAAACATTTAATTAACCAAGGTATCCTAGTAAATACAGGTGTGAAAGTTACTGGTATTGAAGTAAATAATAATATGCCTACTTCAGTACTTAGTGAAAGTGGTAAATATGATTGTGATGTCGTAGTATTATCTATTGGTATTAAACCAAATACTGACTTTGTGAGTGATTTAGGTTTAGAACTTGTAAAAGGTGCAATTGTGGTAGATGAACATAATGCAACTAACTTAGATCATATCTATGCAGTAGGAGATTGTGCATTAGTTAAAAATAGAATAACAGGAAATGCACAATACTCCCCTATGGGATCAACTGCTAATATCACAGGTAGAAATTTAGCGAAGTATTTATCTAATAAAGGTACTGACTATCCTGGTGTATTAGGTACTGGGGTTGTGAAGTTACCAGAATTAAATGTAGGTAGAACTGGTCTAACTGAAGCACAAGCATTAAATGAAGGATATGACACAGAATCTGTAACATGTGTTGTAAATGATAAAGCACACTACTATCCAGGTAGCGATACATTTATGATCAAAGTGATTGCTTGTAAGAAAACAAGAAGATTACTTGGTGTACAAGTATTAGGAAGTGGCAATGTTGATAAAGTTGTAGATGTTGCAGTAATGGGTATTTCTATGAAAGCAACACTTGCAGACTTTGAACATTTAGATTTAGCTTATGCACCTCCATTTAGTACTGCTATTCATCCGTTAGTTACTGCAACATGTATCTTAGAAAACAAAATAGATGGTATCATTGATACAATGACGCCTAGAGAATACTTAGATGGTGCTGCTAAAGGTTATACAGTGATTGATACATTACCAGAAAGTACAATCGATAATGCAATGCATATCGATTTAACAACTGTTAATGGTGTGATTGATGGATTAGATAAAGACGCAAAACTATTACTTGTATGTGGTAAAGGTAAGAGAGCTTACTTCCTACAAAATAGATTAAAAGCTGCAGGATATACAAATACAAAAGTATTAGAAGGTGGTATATTCGTCAATGATGTCAAAGTACCAAGAAATGGTAAGAAGTTATCACCTGCAGATATCAAACGTGTTAAAGGTTTAGGATGTCTTCAAGATAAGAGATATGATGATATCTTCAATGTACGTGTTATTACTAGAAATGGTAAGTTAACCGTTGCTGAACAAAAAGCTGTGGCACATGCTGCTGAAACATATGGTAGTGGTGAAACAACAATGACAACACGTTTAACTCTTGAAATCCAAGGTGTTCCTTATGATTCTATTGATGATTGTATGGCATATCTCAAGGAACAAGGATTAGATACAGGTGGTACAGGAAGTAAAGTAAGACCAGTTGTTTCATGTAAAGGTACAACTTGTCAATATGGTTTAATTGATACATTTGATTTATCTCAAAAATTACATGATCTATATTATATTGGTTATCATGGTGTTGAATTACCACATAAATTTAAGATTGCTGTTGGTGGATGCCCTAATAACTGTGTAAAACCTGACTTAAATGACTTAGGTATTATCGGTCAAAGAGTACCACAAATTGATAAGAGTAAATGTAAAAACTGTAAAGTATGTCAAGTAGTCAATGCATGTCCAATGGGAGATGCACAAATGAAAGATGGTTGCATCACGATTGATGATTCATTATGTAATCATTGTGGTAGATGTGTTGGTAAGTGTCCATTTGGTGCAGTGACTGAAGACTTAACAGGATATGCAGTCTACATCGGTGGTAGATGGGGAAAGAAAGTTGCCCATGGAAAGATGTTAGATAAGATCTTTACTAGTGAAGAAGAAGTCATTGATTTAGTTGAAAGAGCTATCCTATTCTTTAGAGATGAAGGTATTAGTGGAGAAAGATTCGCAGATACAATTAATCGTTTAGGATTTGATTATGTTCAAGATAAACTATTAAATGAAAAAGTAGATAAAGAAAAAGTATTAAACAAGAAAGTCGTTGGTGGCGCTACTTGTTAGAAACTTGAGGAGAAATAAATATTTCTCCTCTTTTTTTTATTGGTTCATTTATTAGTTCATGAACCAATAAATGAACTATTAAAATATATAATCATATCTCTTGATTTGCCATTATAAATTATGTATTATATATGTAGTTAGCAAAGGCTAACTATTGAAGGGATGATTGTTTATATGAGTAAATATGAAAAGAAGATTATTAGAGGAACGAGTTTATTTGTGAGTGCTAATGCTGTTGGAATCATTGCTTCTATCATTTGTAAATAACCCTTCATGTTTGTTCTTTCTTTTACATAAATGTTATATATAAGTTCTCCTAAATTATACAAATATGTCTGTACATTTATTAAAAGAGACTTAAGCGGCACTATTACCTAGTGCCGCTTACTTTTTATTCTAATGTTTTTAATCCCTTTGATTCTAGTAATTCATCTACTTCCATAACCGTTTGTTTTTTTATTAACCCTGTTAATAAGATTAAATCACGATCTACTTGAGGATAGAGTTCTCCATTGTTACTTAGAGATAATAGATGATTCATTTCTTTTTGAGTTACACCCATAGACAAAGCTAAACGATAGACTTTATCTTTAGATGTATTTGCTTTATCACCTTTTATTATCTTATAACCATATGTTCTTTCTATGCCAGACTTCTTAATTACATCTTTCTTTTCTAGATGATATTTATCAAGTAAATATTCTATATATTCATTAAAATTCATGTTGTGAATCTTTTCTAATAATTCATCAACACTTAATTCATTATTAATCGCATTTTCTAATTCATCTGTA
>R03__coassemble_1166_pt1 | contig 12818 bp, 14 predicted proteins | sample R03__metabat2_low_PE_061 | metagenome-assembled genome bin R03 | reverse complement strand
ACTTAAGTATTCTCAATAAATTGAATATTATTTTATTGTCGTTAATCAAAAAATAACCAGAAATCAATATAAATATATCAACACCAATCTTTCCACCCATTATTATAAAATTATACCAAAAATGTGGAATAGTGATAGCGTTTGCATCCCACTCAAATCCCCCATGCACAGCAAAATGATGAAATGCAATCATCACCATAGAAATTATTCTCAATAATTCTATTGAAGAATTTCTTAAAGGTTTAACCTTTACACTTTCATTTGACACTTTCATTAACTCCTCTCACTCATATCATTCCAAAATATTCAAAAGCACTTATAATTGCTTTCTCCTTGTTTATAGGACATTGTGGAACACGTCCACCTTTGGCGCCAATATTACAATTCACTCTTTCCTTGATGTCAACTTTATCTTTGATTTGCGCAATATAAAGCGATGATATACTCAAGCCATAATTATCCATTACATATGCCTTTATCTCTTTATATGTAGCATTTCCACCTCTACTATGCTTTACTTGGGTATGTTTTACCTTCGTTTCGTTATATTGTAGGTTAGCAACATTCAAGGACACATTGATAAAGTGGATATCTTGATCTATTTTTCCCTTCGTAGCAAAACAACCGTCTCGACGTGATGACTTTGAGGGAACATGTCTACTGGTTGACATGTTTCTACTTTATAATAGTCTTTGATATAATTAATATCTCTAGCTTGTGTAGATACATTACAAGAAATATAAACGATTTTCTTAGGTCCAAACTGAACTAAATAATCTAAGAATTCTTTTGTACATCCTTTTCTAGGAGGATCTACGAATGCTATATCCATTGTTCCTTTGTATTGTGATATGAAGTTACCTGCATCATCACAATAGAATTCAGCATTATGAATATTATTTCTTAATGCATTTTCTTTCGCATCTATGATTGCTTGAGTGACGATTTCTACACCTATGACTTTCTTACAGTATTTAGATACTGATAGACCTATTGTGCCTATCCCACAATATGCATCTAATATAGTATCATTACTAGATACTTGTGCTAAATCAATAGCTATAGAATAGAGTTTTTCTACTTGTATTGGATTTACTTGATAGAAGGATTTAGCACTAATACGATATGTATTATCCAATAATATATCTTCTATATATCCTTTACCATATAATACTTTTACTTTCTCACCTAATATAACATTATCATGTCTTGGATTGATATTTTGAATAATAGTTTTGATATTAGGGAATTCATTTAGTAATACATCACATATATACTTTATATCTTTTATTTTATTTGTATATGTGATGAATACTAACATCACTTCATGAGTATGATACCCAGATCTTAGTAATATATGCTTAATATTGCCTTTATGATTTACTTTGTTGAAACTAGTTTCCCCTACAAATTGAAGAAGTTCTCTTACTCTTTTAATAATTAGATTACTTTCTTCATTTTGCAAAAAACAATAATCTTGTTTAACGATTTCATTGGTATGAGGTTTATAAAATCCTGTTATTAATTGATTTTCACTTGTACCAACTGGCACTTGTACTTTATTACGATAATAGTAAGGTTCTTCCATCATGATAGTTGGTAATACTTTTACATCGACATGTCCTATTTTATGTAATGTTTCTTTGACACGATTTGTTTTAAAAGCTTGTTGACCAGCGTTATCTAAATATTGAATATGACAACCACCACATTGATTAAATATTGGACATATTGGATCTACTCTATGAATGGAGGTTTGATCTAATGAAATAAGTCTTCCAACTGCATAGTTTTTTAAGACTTTAATAATCTTAACTTTCCCTACTTCACCTTTGATCATATTCTTCACAAATATTAGGAATTGATCTACTTTTACTATACCCAAAGCATCATGAGTATAATCAATGCATTCACCTGTTATATAATCGTTCTTCTTTAACATATCTTTCCTCATACAAGAAAAAACGAGCATTGCTCGTTTATTCTGTTTCTTTTGTATCTAATGCTTTTTGTCTACTTTCTTCATCTTTAACGCTCGCTAAAGTAAATCCAAACGTATCACTACGTGCTGTTTTAGTACCATAGATTGGATAATCCTCATTACCATCACATAACATATATAAGTTTACTTCATATTGGTTTTCACCATCCGATACACCAAATAACGATGAATAAGTATCGCCATCTTTTATTTCAAGACCTACAACTTCATCTAGTACCATAGCAGCATGTTGGCCAATTTCTTCTGCATCTGATGCATCTGTTCCTGAATTAAAGACAATATCAATTTTTACTTGTTTACAAGCTATTTCATAATCAATTGTTTTAATTTCTGAATATGTATCTAACATCTTTTCTTCAGCACTACTAATATCTGATTCAGTAATTTGTGTAACCAATCCTTTACAACGTTTACCATAGACTGGTCCACTTTGTAAAGAGATTACGATACAGTAAATAATCGTTGCTAAAACAATTGCACCAAGTATTCCAAGTACAATATATCTCTTTTTGAGCTTACCATTTTCATCTTTAGTAGATTTCTTTTGTTTAGTTTTCTTTTCTTTTGATGGTTTTGTCTTTAATGATTCATTTGAATAGGATTGTTGTGTTGTCTTTTTATCACGTGTAGGTAAATCATATTCAAATTCTTCATTATCTAATTCATCATCAAAATAGAATTTCTTTGCCATTATTTATCCTCTATTCATTAATACAACATTGTACTCTTACATGTAGAGCCTTTATTTTTTATAATCATCGCCATTAAACCATCTTGGGTATTCACTTTTACATAACAATCAAAATCATATGTAAAACCATCATCAATTTGATCTGCTAATAAAGAAGTTAAATACTGAAGTTCAGTAATGGTTTTACAATTAAATGTAGCTGTAATAATCATATACTGAATATTACCATTTTCATATTTAGCTTCACCTACAATACTAGCTGCTTCTATGGAAGCTGATTTAATTGCGGATTTAATAGTCGTAAATTCATCACTTGTTGTTTTATCTATTTCTTTAGCATCATCACTAGTAAATAAGACATATTTTTTATCTAATGATTTAATATCTCCTACTTTACCATTACAGTAACATGAATAAATATAATGTCCATGTAATGTACTATTTGCATCCGTAGCTTCATAAACTGTTAACAGTATAGGTACATCCGCAATTTTCTTTAAATTGTCATCTTTACTATTTGTAATGTATTTATACATTTTCTTAATAGCTTCTTTAGAATATTTATTTAAAGTTTTAGTTGTAAAAGGTGTTGATAATTCAGATAAATCTGCATTACATGGATCTAATATAATCGCAATAGAGACACCTTTTAATGTATAACTATTCCCACTTTTTTCATAATAATCTTGTTCTTGAAGATTTGAAAACATAATTGGGCTTTCTACATCTTCGATGACAGTGCCTTTTTTAGGTTGGATGCAGTAATCACCTTTCCATTGTAAAAATTCATTAGACAAATCTCTATCAATATATTGTCCTTCACTCATATAGTATTTAGATGTTGAGAAGTGATCAGCACTTAATAATTGTAAATCTCTACCAATTGCAGCATAGTCATTGGTATTAACGGTATCAGTATAAAAAGATTCCCTTAAATCACTCCCACCTAGATTTACAATCTTATAATAAGATCCAGTTAATGAATCCATTGTCGCAACATCTGCATCCGATTCAGTTGTATCGCCACTTTTACTACCCTTACATCCAAATAATAAAGATGTAGTGAGTAATAATAGTAATATACGTTTTAATTTCATCTATGACATCTCCAAAAAAATAATATCATATTTATATGTTTTATTCTATTATTTTGAGTCTATTTAAACATTTCGTTAAATTGTGCTTCAGAGATAATAGGGATTCCTAATTCTTGTGCTTTTTTATTCTTACTACTTGTAGAAGTCACATCATTATTAATTAAATAATTCGTACTTTTAGAAACACTTGATGTGGCTTTACCACCTTGTGATTCAATATAAGCTTGAAGCGCTTTTCTATTAGGATAAGTTTCTACATTTCCTGTTACCACAAATGTTAAGTTGGCACATTTGCCTTCACTATCATTTTGTTTAACTTCTTGAATATGCACTTCTTTTAATAATGAATCTAAGTTATCAGCGTTATTCTTATTTTGATACCAAGTAAGTATAGATTGACTCTTTTCTATTCCTATACCATCAATATCATCAAAGCCAATACCTAATTGTATTCTATTTAAAAATTCATCGAATCCTATCGTATGCACAATCTTTTTAGCCGCATCTAGTCCAATCATCGGAATAGATAAAGCATAGATTAAGTTAATTGGGGATACTTCCCTTTTAGATTCAATAGAATCTTGCATATTATGACATGATTTTTCACCAAAGCCATCTAATTCTTTAATGACATCAAAGTGTTCACTTAAATGGAATAAGTCACTAAAGTGAGTAATATAACCCATATTAATGAACTTTAACATTGTCTTAATGGATAAGCCTTCCATATCAAATCCAGACTTAGATACAAATCTCGCAAAGTTCTTCCCTTTTTTTGCGACACAATCAGGATTAGTACAATGTAATGTTTTAGTCACTCTTGTGCCCTTTATACTCTTTTTGACAACAGTAGAAGCACCACATACTGGACAATATTCTGGAATATGATATTCACCTACTTTTTCTTCTACCCTTACAACTTTAGGAATAATTTTGTTTGCTTTTATAACGACAACTTTACTTCCTTTATCCCCAATATTTAAACGATCTAGTTCACTGATATTACATAATGATGCACGTGATACAGTTGTTCCTTCTAATTGTATTTCATTAAATACCGCAACAGGTGTGATAGAACTTGCGGCACATGACCATTCGATATGATCTAATACAGAAGCCATTTCTTCATCTTGCCATTTAAATGCATATCCACCTCTAGTTGCATGGTGTGAAGTCATACTCCCTTCACTTGCATATACCACATCTTCATAACATATTACTAGCCCATCTACAGGAATTCTCATTTTTCCTGATTCTACTGTTTTAGTCCATTTATCTACAACTGATTGAATACGACTCATATCATCAATACGTTCTCTTTCAACAGTATGAAATCCTAGTTGGTCAAGGAAATCCATTTGTTGACCAAACGAATTGATTGGATCATCAATATGTACTAGTGAGAATGCATTTAAATGTACCATTCTTGCTTTAACTTCTACAGGATTATCTAACGCAAGTGTTCCAGCTGCTAGATTTCTAGGATTAGAATATTTATCATCTTCATTATCAATCGTATCATTGATATATTCAAAATCATCATAAGAGATAGTTGCTTCCCCTCTTACTACTAAATGACCTTTATAATCAATATTTAATGGCACATCATAGATTGCATTTTTTAAAAATGTAATATTTGTCCCGATGGTACCATTTCCTCTTGTAAGTATTTTAGTTAAATGTCCTTTATCATAAGTTAATACTAATGTTAAACCATCTAACTTCCATGATAACCAAATAGACTTATGATTTGTCCATTTAACTAAATCATCTACTGATTTTGTCTTTGCAAGTGATAAAGCAGGATATTCATGTGGTTCTTTATTACCAGACATTTCATCTTCATAAGCACCAACTGTTTGGGTTGGTGAATTATTTAAAATATATCCTGTTTCTTTTTCTAATGCTTCAAGTTCATCTCTATAAGCGTCCCACTCATAGTTACTCATTACTTCTTCATTACCATTATAATAAGCACTAGAAGCATCGTTTAATATTTTTACTAGTTCTTCAATTCTTTTTAATTTGTTGTCCATACCAATTCCTAATTACTTAATTTATGTATTGATTTATGTGTTGATAAAAGTGTTTTAATACCATGAGGCATTTCAAATGCCACATCAATAAACTGATCGTGTACTTTTATAACGACACCTTTTCCAAACACATCATGCATGATTAATTCACCATTACTAAATGAATCATATCCATTATTTCCTCTTAATTCATCTATTCTTATTTGAGAAATATTAAATGATTCTTTATGATGTGTTTCATTACTAACACCTAAGTGTTCTACATGATCTTTCCCGATTTATTTAATGAATTGACTAGATGATTTAGGTTCATTATTTATAAAATTAAAACCATTTGAATCTGTTAAGAAAAGTTGTTTTTTAGCTCTTGTAAATGCGACATAAGCAAGTCTTCTTTCTTCCTCAATGCCTTCATCGCCACCTTCATTTAAGCTTCTTGCATTTGGGAATATATCTTGAGATAACCCTACCACAAATACATAGTTAAACTCTAACCCCTTAGCCATATGTATACTCATTAAAGATACATATTCTTCTTTACTCATATCATCTGTTGATGTATATAAGGCAATATCTGTTAAATAAGATTCTAAATTCGCACTATCCGGATGATCTATACAATAAGTATGAATAGAATTTTTTAATTCTAAGATATTTTGAATTCTATTTTCATCATTATCATTTCTTAACATTTCTATATACCCTAAATCATTCATTAAATCATCAAACATTTCTTCAAGCGGTTTGTTTGAAGATTTAGCTTTATTAATAGCTGTATACATAGTTGTAAGAGATGATTTTGTTTTAGAAGATAATTTGATCTCATTACTGTATAAAGATAATGCTTCATATTCAGTTAAAGATGTTTCTAATGATTTAAGTCTAATGGATTCTAATGTCTTAGCACCTATACCCCTTGCTGGTACATTGATAATTCTTTCAAAAGATAAGTCATCTTGAAATACTAATAGTCTTAAATAACTTAATGCATCTTTGACTTCTTTTCTATTAAAGAACTTTAATCCACCAAATATTTTATAATCTATATTTCTTTGAATTAATCTTTGTTCAAAAGGACGAGAGAGATAGTTGGCACGATATAAAATCGCAAAATCACTATAATTGACCCCTTCTACATTATTAATAATTTCTTCTATTTTATCACATACAAAATTAGCTTCATCTACTTCACTTGTAGCGGTATAGTGGATTACATTATTTGTTTCTATATTTTCTGTAAATAAGTCTTTTTCAAGTCTATTTCTATTTTTTCTAATTAAATTATTAGAGATATCTAGAATTGTTTTTGTAGAACGATAGTTTTGATCTAGAATGATTGTTTTTACATTCTTGAAATCTTTATCAAAATTCATAATGTAGTTAATATCACTACCTCTAAATGAATAGATTGTTTGATCTGGATCTCCTACAACACAAAGTGTTGTATTATCTCCTGAGGATAAATAACGAATGATCGAATAATCTATTTCCCCTACATCTTGAAATTCATCTACATGAATATAGTTATATTTTGATTGCCAATAATATAAAACATCTGCATAGTTTTCAAAGATTTCTAATGTTTTAAGTAATAAATCATCAAAATCTAACATGAATCTTTTTTCTTTATATAATTCATATTCTTTATAGATTTTAGCTTTCTTATCATCGATGTAATCACTCGCCATTGCAGCTGCTTTTTTATAATTAATTCTATTACATTTCATTACAGAAATATAATGAATACAGCTTTTTACACTGATAGATTTCGTATCAATTTCTAATTCTTTTTGAATTTTCTTGATTAATGCTTTTTGATCTTCTTCATCAAAGATCACAAAGTTAGTAGGATAGCCTAATACTTGTATATCATGACGAAGTATTCTTACACATAAGGAATGGATTGTACATAATAATGTCGATGCAGAAGCATCATGACAAATTGAATTCACTCTTTCTTTCATTTCATTAGCAGCTTTATTCGTGAAAGTAATCGCAAGTATTTTATGTGCAGGAATCCCAATATTTTGAATTAAATATGCGATACGATAAGTTAAAACTCTTGTTTTACCACTACCAGCACCCGCAATTATTCTTAGATGACTATCTAAATAACTAGCTGCTTCTGCTTGCTTATCATTTAATACTTCCTTTAACTCCATTTTCTACTCCTTATATAAATATGGGACTTCCGTCCCATATATTACTTAAACTTTTTATATAATGCTTCTTCTACAATTTTAGGTACTAAATTTTCTACGCTATGATTGTGAGAGGCTATTTCTTTGATATTACTTGATGATATAAATTGATATTGAGGTTTTGTCATTAAAAATACCATATCAACTGAATCATCTAGGTATTGATTTGATAATGCCATTTCAAGTTCGTATTCAAAATCTTTTGTAGCACGTAATCCTCTGACCAATACTTGACAATCAATCTTTTTAGCGTATTCAACTGCTAATAAATCACTATGATCTATCACCACATTATTTAAATGTGAAGTTGTTTTCTTAATAAGATCTAATCTTTCTTCTAATGTAAATAAACAATGTTTATTTACATTATCAAATATCACAATATAAAGTGTATCATAGAGTTTTGATGCACGTTCTATGATATCTAAGTGACCATTTGTGATAGGATCAAATGTCCCAGCGTAGATAGCTTTTGTATTCATATAACTATATCCTTTCATATATATAGATATTTAATGTCGTAATACCCATAGACTTTGATTTATATAATCTAAAATAATCTTTAAGTTCAATTGATTCTTCATTTAAATCTTCTACCACAATCATACAATGATTATTTAACATTTGATGATCATCTAGATATTCAATAATAGATTGATTGATTTTTAAACCATATGGTGGATCTAATAATACTAAATCAAATGATAAGTGATCGTCATTGAACTGTTGTAATGCTTTTCTGTAATCTAATTTGTAAACATGAGCGATATCTTCTATGTTTAATGACTTTACATTTTCTCTTATAGTACTAAAGGCTTTGTATTGTTTATCTACTACATAGAGTTCTTCCATTCCTCTACTAATAGCTTCTATACCTAGTCCTCCAGTACCACCAAATAAATCTAAACAAATCCCTCCATCAAAGTAAGGACCTATCATATTAAATAGATTTTCTTTATGTTTATCTGTTGTTGGTCTAGTTAATGATGATTCAACTGTTTTTAATTGTCTACTTTTGTATTTACCTGCAATAACTCTCATTATATATTCCAATGACTATGAATTAGAGATGAATCAATATCTTTAAATACTAGATTTGTCACTTCATCAAGTAATTCATTTAATTGATAGTAAGCATTATAATATTCAATGATATTTTCATCTTTAGATAATGCTTCTTTTAAATCCTTTATTTCATTCTTTAATTTACTATTATCAATATATTGATTATATTTTTTTAAATTATTATATTCTTCTATTTTTGAATGATATTCAGTTAATAGAGAATATGTTGGTTCTTGATTTAAACGATTATTATTTTCTATATATGTTTTATAAATATCTGTTTCCTTAATTAAAGATACAAGTTCTAATATATGTGTATTCATTATTTCATTTCTTCTTTTAACTTAGATTTATTATAGGATGAAATAATAGCCTGTGCGATACCTAGTGATCCTATAGCACTCCATGTACTACTTCCTCCAGAAGAAATAAGCAATAATGGTACCCCAGTCATAGGAATCAGTCCTGATATACCACCCATATTAATCATTAAGTGTGCAAAGAAATAAGCACTAACACCATATAAATATAATTTACATTTTGTATCCTTCATAATAGATGCATATCTAAATAATTTAAAGATGATAATACAATATGGAATTAATATAAGTAATAAGCCAAATAAACCTAATTCTTCAAATATAATAGCACCAATAAAGTCATTATGTGCTTCTGGGATATAACCAAATTTTTGGGATGACTCATTGAATCCTTTCCCAAACAATCCTGAAGAAAAGCTAATTAAAGAGTTTACTAATTGCCAACCTGATGTTGTAGGATTACTTAGTGGATGAAGCCATGTTGTAATACGTGTTAACTGATATTCTGCTAGAACATTCTTAGCAATTAAATATAAACTAGGTGTCGCAATGATTCCTACTAGTAATATGATGCCTACTATTCTTTGTAGTGGCTTATAATAATCCTTGTTGCAGCAAAAAAATACAATCATACATATAAACGCAATAATAAGTGCAGAACCTAAGTCACCTTGTACCCCTACAACAATCCCAAAGATTACTAGACATATACCAAATGGTTTGATGATACAGTCTTTTAACTTCTTTTCTTCAAGTTCTTTACGACGATTTTTTCTTACTTTTGGTGAAATAGTATAAGCAGATTCTAAGTCTCCAAATATAAATGCAAGATATATGATGATAAAAACTTTCATAAATTCTGAAGGTTGAATGGTAAAGGAACCAAAACGAATCCAAGCATATGAACCATTAACTGGTGTAAATAAACGACATGCTAGTAACCCTACTATACCTAATCCTACTAATCCATAAGCTAATGGTTCATTAATGTTTTTAGGTTTTAATTTTTTAATTGTAAAAAAATAGATGGCAAATCCTACAAATAGAAAGACTGCTTGTTTACCCATGTTTTTAGCAGGATATAATGTACCATAAGTAGTACTTTGTCCTACCGATGCACTTCCTATCATAATTACCCCAAATATACATAAGAAAATTAATGATAGAGTAATCATAGGATCTCTCCCATTTCTACCAAATAATCTAACTAAAATACTTCTCATTATAATTTAATCCAATCATTTTCTTTTGATGCTACAAATACTTTATAAATAGAATATTTAGATACTTTATAGAAAGCATCTTCATATTGTTTTTGCATAGATTTACTATCTATAATCGTTGTATATTTTTTATATGCATCAAGGAATTCTTTTTTTGATATTCCTTCTTCATATGCCTTCTCAACTGCATTATATAATGCTATAACATCAATCATTTCTTCAGTTGTCCAAGTATAATCTATAGGATAGTCGTACATAGTTTCACCTCGTGAAAGTATTATACATGATATTCTTATAAAATTAAACTTTTACTCTCCTAAACAAACGATTTATGATATAGTAGTAAACGAGGTGAAAAAAGAATGATTGAAATGTCACAAGTGATTACAGATGATAATCCATTAATTAGAAATGTTTCAAAGGAAGTACCACTTCCTTTATCAAAAGAAGATCAAGATACTTTATTAGAAATGTTACAATTTTTAAAAGATTCACAAGATGAAGAAATTGCTGAAGAAAGAGGTTTAAGACCTGGTGTTGGTATTGCAGGCATTCAAATTGGTTTAGAAAAAAGAATGTGTGCTATCTATATTAGAGATGAAGATGAAGAAGGAAATATCATCAATGAAACACAATATTGTTTAGTGAACCCTAAAGTGATTTCTCATACTGAAATGAAATCTTATTTAAAAAATGGTGAAGGATGTTTAAGTGTTCCAGAAGATATTCAAGGTTATGTACCAAGATATGCAAAAATCAAAGTAAGAGCTTATGATTTACTTCAAGATAAAGAAATAGAGATTACTGCCAGAGGTTTCTTATCTATATGTCTTCAACATGAATTTGATCATTTCGATGGTATTTTATATTATGATCATATTGATCTAGATCATCCAGATTTACCTATTGAAAATGCAATGGTAATAGAATAAAAAAAACAAGAACATATCCTTTGTGATATGTTCTATTTTTTTAATAATAATTATGAATGATGGTAATCATATCATTCATATAAGTTCTAGCATGAGATAGTATTTCTTCTTGTAAGTAAGGTTTTTGTATGAAAGGAATCTTGCATGTATATAATTCTCTCATTAACGGAATATCTTGTTGATGACATAAATCTACCATTTTATGTACATGCTTATCAGAAATCTTATACATATAACATAACGACATATTTTTAATATGATTTCTTGATAATTGATTAATGAATGATTTTACTTGTTTACTATTTAGTGATTGTTCATAGATGATTACTAAGTAATCAAATGATTCATCATAGTTAAAGTCATTCATTAATCTAGGATATGTCGTTATTTCTTTTGATAAGTCTTCTGCTAAGAGTTTAGAAGATAGACTTTTATTTGGATATACAATACCTACTTTCATATTTCTTACCTCAAGTATATTAAATAATAAAAATATGAACTTTATATTAATTTAGTAATTCTTGTTTTGTGTTATTTCTATTCTTTAATACTAAATATGTACTAATAAAACCACCTATTAGTCCAAATAAATGGCCATAAAAGGAAATACTTGTTACAACAAATGAGATTAAAAACATCATAATCACTTGTGATAATAATGATCTAAATATTTCTTCAAATATGCCTTTATAATATAAAGCAAGTGCAGCAAGTGCTCCAATCATGCCAAAGATCATACCACTCATACCTGCAGATACACCATATATACCAAAATTAGGCACAAATAAATAGATAATATATTGTAGTCCTGAAGTACATAACATACTTGAAAGTATAATGATGGTCATTTCTTTAGTGTCAAAGGCACGTTCTACAAATCTACCTAATCCGTACATTGAATAGACATTCATCAATATATGTATAACACTAAAATGAATAAAGTTACTCATGATAATACGATAATATTCATGATTGTAACTCACATACAATGGATTATAAGCACCAAGGCAAAGTGCTTGATAAGCATCTAATGAAAAAGTTTTAAAGATAATGACGGATAATAAATATATAAAAATATTTAAACATAATAGTGTCATAGTGACAGGACAATGTCTGAACTCAAATCTTAATTTTTCTATCATACTAACTTATAAAATCAAATATATTCATTTGATTTATTTCTTCCTCTAATTTCTCTTCTTCTATAACTTCATTCTTTTTAAAAATATATTTAAAAGATAATACAGACTG
>R03__coassemble_1153_pt1 | contig 12913 bp, 11 predicted proteins | sample R03__metabat2_low_PE_061 | metagenome-assembled genome bin R03 | reverse complement strand
GCCTGTAAAGCCTGAATAACGGTTTCATCCTTTGTCAGAATGGCATATTTAGGCTCCTGAGGGAGCATAGTTGGAACAAACTCATAGGTATCAGCCAGTTCAAACAGAATGTGAATGACATCGGCATAGCTGTTGATCTGACGGTCTATTAGTGATTCAACAGGTACATTTAACTTCTGAGCGATAAGAGAAAGTTTCTCAGATGTTATTTGTCGGTATCCTACCTCATAATTCCTTATGGCAGTATCATTGACCCCCGCAGCATTGCCAAGGTCAGCTGCCGGAATATCCTTGCGGATACGAAGCTTACGGATTTTTGCCCCTGTATAGTTTGATTTTTCTTCTTTCTTATCGCTTAAAAATCTATCAAGAAAACTCATACGAGTGTACTCCTTTCCTGCGTTATTATGGCAAAACAGCCATACATTATAGCAAAACGGCTATACAAAATTATAATAACACGATGAACCACAAAAAGTCAAGGCAAATACCACGAATTTGTGGTTTTTCTCTTGACAACGGTGCTTAGCCGTTGTACAATAATAACCGTGGTTAATCTAATTTAATTGCCACAAATCCGTGTTATCTGCTAATGAAGGGAGGATATTCTATGAGTGATTCAACAGCATCTGTTCTTTCTCCGAACTGCCGTAGTTATTCCATCAAGGATATTATGGATATCTATGGTGTCGGCAACGAAAGTGCAAGAAACTTTATAAAAAAGCATCAGAAGTGCAATGATTTTCGTGTTTTTATGGTAGGAAAGCATATCCGTATAGATAAGGCAAGCTTTGAGGATTGGTATCAGAACCATCCGAATGAGAATGAGTAACCGCCATGGGCAGAAAGCCTAAGGAACGAGATATAGCTGAATATCTGTGGCACAGTGAGCCTGTACAGCCCAACGAAAGCAATGATAACTGGCGTATTCGTTATGCCTATCTGGATTCTCACGGTGAGGAACATCAGACCACCGAAACAGTGACCAGTAAGCGTGCAAAAGACCAGTTCATTTCCTTCCTATCTCTTCGAGAGAAGGAGCATAAAAATAAATCGTCTGTTGAACCGAAAGTCGATAAAGAAAAGATTGAAACCGTTGAGCAATTACTATATGCCTATGCGGAACACGCCAAATATCTTCACACTATAGATGATAAATATGGTTGGGACGGTAGCACATATAACGCCAACATGGGAAAAATCAGAAACTACATTGTACCGACCTTTGGCGCATACCGCATCTGGGAAATCACCCGTGTAGATTTGAGACAGGGCTTTGCGGCAATGCTGAAGCTTCCTCAGGCTCTCGGAAATCATAAGCCATCCGGCAAAAAGGTTACCCAGAGAACAGTCTACGACTGCAAGAAAATTGTGAGCCGTGCCTTTATCTATGCTACCGATGAATTGGAAATCATTGAGGAGAATCCAATGCTCGGAGTAAAGGTAAAACAGCCGAAATCCAACAGGCGTGCTGTCTGGACAGAAGAACAGTTTAATCTCGCCTATGATAGCTGTACCGACCCGCTTACCAAGTTACTTATCAGCCTGATGATTGTATTAAGCACCCGCATATCAGAGTGTCTTGCTCTTACTTGGAATGATGTTTACGACAGAGAGGACAAATGTAAGCCATCTTACATCAGGGTGTATAAACAGTTGACATATCGCTCGGAGAGCTTTATGGAAGATACGAATAGCGCAGGAATCCTTAAAGTCTTTGACCAAGTTCCGAGTACACGCCACGATGCAAAACGCAGAGCAGTGTTTCATACAACCAAAACGGATAAGCAAATCAATGAGAATAAGGATAGAATTTATGTGCCTCCTGAAGTCATTCTGATGCTCCGTGAATACAAAACTATTCAGGATCAGCAGAAACAACAGGCAGGAGCAAGCTATGTAGACGATAACCTGATTTTTGCCCATCCCGATGGAACGCATATCGACTCACAATACGCAGATGATATGTTCAGGAACCTCTATGAACCGTTAGGATTGCCGAAGGTAGACCTGTACAGCCTGAGACATTTCTCTATCACAAAGAAGCTTGCACTCAATGGGCATGATTATGTAAGTCTTGCAAAGGATACGGCGCACCGTCAGTTGGGAACGATACAGGACTACTATGAAACGCCGGAAGATACCGTGCGAATCGAAACAGCAATTGCTCTTGGCAAGTTCCTGACCCACACTCAGGCTGAACAGGAAGCTATGCCTGTAAAGATATCCGCCATAGACGCAGAGTTTGCCAAACGACTTGAAAAGGTAGCGCAAGACCCTGCTGGCAGGCAGATGCTTGAGCTTGCGGTGGCAATGTTTGAAAAATAATCCGGGCTAAAACTGAGGAAACAAACTAACGACAGGAAACCCGACAAACCGTCCAAGAATTCAGCTACTGTACAAAATCGACTTTTTTACTGTACAAAACACATACGAAAATCAGAACACTTATCGGCATATAAGTAAAGCGATAAGAAAGAAAAGTCAGGATGAAATTCAACAATCTTTTTCCTTATCGCTAAGATACAAAAAAACCGAAAAACCTTGAAAAATAAGGCTTTTCGGCGTAATAGGCTGGCGCGCCAGAAGGGATTCGAACCCCCGGCCTTCCCCTTAGGAGGGGGACGCTCTATCCAACTGAGCTACTGGCGCATATTTAATTGAAATTGTGAATAGAGCTAACGCTTAGGAGGCGAATGCTCTATCCTACTGAGCTACGTAGACAAAAGTAAATGGTTTAGTAAACTAAACCATTTAAATCATTAATTAAACGAAACTAATTTTTGTGAAATCTTATATCCTACTCTTATAACTTGTAAACCAACTAAGCTATTCATTTCCATTGCTTTACCAAGTGGTGTTTTCTTTACAGCTTTATAAAGTTCTGGATTCTTTTCTTTTAAATAAATCCAAAGTTCTTTTTTCTTTTCGTAGTTTTCTTGAGTTTTACTTACTGCACATAATGCACTCGATACTGTCATGATTGTCGTTAAGTAATGAATCATATAGTTTCTAAGTTTTCTTGATTTTAATGACATAACGTCACAACAATCAATCATAATTTTGTTTACTTTCAATTGTTGATCAATACGAGAAATCATAATAGATTCATTAACAGATTGATCTTCCCTACCAATATAATATCTATATAAATCAACATTTAGATAATACATTGTTTTTACATATGGTAATGGTAAATAGACAAATATATTATCTACATAGAATGTATGTTTAGGTAATTCAAGATGACAATCTCTTAGTAATGATGTTTTATAAATAACACTATGCATTAATAAGTTTTGATCTGCTCTAAAATGACCTACATTATACCATCTAAAGACTTTATTTTCTGGGAATATACCTGAATAATTAATGACGTTTTCTTTGTTTTCGGAAGGTTTTGTATATACATAATTTGCGATGTACATATCTACATCTTGTTGGTCATGATTTAATTTAATGGCCTCTAATACTTCTTTTAAAGCATCTGTATCAAACCAATCATCACTATCTAATACTTTAAAATATAGTCCAGTCGCATTTTTTAATCCTGTATTTACTGCTTCACCATGTCCACCATTTTCCTGATGAATACATTTAACAGTATTCGGATATTTTTCTTGATATTCTAATCCAATCTTATAAGTATTATCTTTACTTCCATCATCTACTACAATCACTTCTATATCTTCTTCATTAATTAAACATGACTCAATGGCATGAGACATATAATCTTGTGAATTATATGATGGAATCGCAATTGATAAATATTTCATAACTTTCACTCCTTATGACCATATTGTACTATAATTTTTATACATTAGACAAATGAAACAATTTCATCAAAATGATTATTAAATTCTTCTTCGCTAATGATTTTAATATCTTGTCCTTGTTGAATTAGTAGTTTCGCTTTATTGAGTTTCTTTGAATCGTTCTTTTTAAGTTTACCTAAGATAATATAATTTGTTTGTGAGGATACATGATTTGTATAAAATGCATGTACACTTTTAGCTTTAGATTCGAACTCTTCCTTACTCATAGATATTTGACCTACGATAGTAATAGTTTGATATGTAAAATATCGTGAATTATATTCTTGATCAATTTTATCTACATTCTCTGGAGATATAAGATTTTTATAGTAATTTTCTTTCATTTCTCCAAATGGTATTTTATATTTCTTATGGAAATCATATAACGTATTACATTTTTGATCTTCTAACAATTTAAATAGAAGAAAGCCACATGCTTTGGCATCTTCTAATGAATTATGAGCTATAAACATGTAATTATATTTATTACATAAATATTGAAGATTATATTTTTCTTCAATCTTAAATTGAATATGTGCTATGACACTTGTACAGCTCATAATACATTCAGGATATGTTAAGTGATAAGCATGTAGAGTCGATCTAAGATGTGCTATATCACCAGATATATCATGAGATACTAATATGCTATCTTCAAAATAATGTTTTATTTCATTATATACTTCGTTAAATCTTCTTTCCTTATATAAATCTCTTGAACGAATACCATGTACTTTAAAAGCATGATAATCGAAAGATAAATTTTGAGGTTTAATTAATGAATAATAGGTACTATTCACTTTTTTATTAATATACTCAACAATACCTATCGAACAAATACTTGTCGGATCTTGATTTAACATTTCTAAATCAAATACAACAATTCTTTCATTCATTGCTTAATCCCACAGCTTTCTTTGCGAGTTGATCAGCAAGTTCGTTATATGTATTACCCGAATGTGCAGTGACTTTATAAAATGATATAGAAACAGATGATTTCGCATCATTCACTATTTCAACATATTTTTGAGTACCTGGCTTATTTGCCTTCCATTTACCATCAGCCCACTTTTCAATACCTTCATAATCATAATAGATATGTAATTCCTTATAATGATGCTCTAAGGCATAAGTAATGGCTTTAATAGCCCCCATAATTTCACCAGCCACATTTCTCATTTCTACATGTTCTTCGTTATTCCCTTTTCCATAATACTCACATATGATTTGATTTTGATAAATAAGAACACATCCATAGCCATAAATTTTTTCTTTTATATTATAACTACCATCGGTATAAGCAATTAATGCATCTATTAAATTATTAGAAGTACCATTTAAGTATTGTTTTGCTTCTTCTAATAATTTAAATAATTTATATTGCGCACCTGAATATCCATCAACTTGTTTTTTACATTCATCCCAAGATTCAAATATACCAGTTTTATATCCAACTTTTACTGCATAATACTTATTACTCATATATACCTCATTTACTTTTACGATTATAACACATGTTCTTTGAGTTGTCTTTTGTGACAAATCATAATGAATGTATTAAGATAATATGCGAGGTGTGATTATGTTAATAGAAAATAGATTTTTAAAATATGTAGAATTTGATACACAATCCGATGATCAAAGTACGACATCCCCTAGTACCTCTAAACAAATGAAATTATTAGAATTTCTAAAAGATGAAATGATGATTTTAGGTGTAGAAGATATTGAACTTGATCAAAAAGGCATTTTATATGGAAGAGTTAAAAATAATGGTGGTTTATCTGAATCATTAGGATTTATTGCACATGTAGATACGGCACTTGAATGTTCAGGTAAAGATATACACCCAAACATCATAAGAGATTATGATGGTGAAGATTTATATATTAATGATGATTTGATATTATCAACTGAAGAATACCCATACTTAAAACAATTAAAACATCATGATCTCATTACTACCGATGGTACAACATTACTCGGTGGTGATGATAAAGCAGGTATTGCGATCATCATGAGTACCATAGAATATTTACATAAACATCCTGAAATTATTCATAGTGATATTTATATTGCCTTTACAAGTGATGAAGAAATAGGCAGAGGTGTTGATCATTTTGATTTTAATAAATTTAAAGCTGACTTTGCGTATACTATTGATGGTGGATCTATAAATGAATTTAACTTTGAAAACTTTAATGCTTATAAGGCAATTGTTGATATTAAAGGGTCAAGTATTCATCCTGGAGATGCTAAAAACAAATTAATTAATGCAAATCAAATCGCAACTATATTTAATCTCATGTTAAATCAAAATGAATTACCGGAATATACATGTGATTATGAAGGATTTCATCATCTTACAAATATGTCAGGTGAAGTTGAAAAAGCAAGATTAGAATATATTATTAGAAATCATGATTATACTTTACTAAAAAAACAAATAGATGATTTTAATAGAGTTGCTTCATTTTTAAATAGTAAATATGGAAAAGAAATGATTACTATTCAATATCATGAACAATACTCTAATATGAAAGATATCATATTAGAGTATCCTAATGTGATTAATATTGTTAAAGAAGCAATGAAATTATCTAAGATAAATATCGATATTGTCCCTATTAGAGGTGGGACTGATGGTGCTATTTTAACTTATAAAGGATTACCAACACCAAATCTTGGCACTGGTGATTATAATCCACACAGTAAAAGCGAATTTGTTGATATCAATCAAATGAAAAAAGGTATAATATTACTATTGAATATTATAAAAATAAATGAGGAATATTAGTAATGAAAAAGTGTTTATTTATTATCAATCCATCCAGTGGTACTAAAGTTATTCATAAACGATTGGATAGTATCATTGGTAAACTTGTATTAGATCAAGTTGTAAATAAAGTTGATGTATTTTATACAAAGAAAAAAGATGATGCCTACAAAAGATGTCTTAAGATCAAAGATGGTCAATATGATTTTGTTGTATCTGTAGGTGGAGATGGTACAGTTAATGAAATAATTCATGGATTTGTAGAAAACAAATTAGAAACACCTCTTGCCATATTACCAGGTGGCACTGTAAATGATTTTGCGACACATTTAGATTTGCCTTCTTCTACAAATGAGTTTATTAAAATGATTAAATCATTTAAAACTAAACAAGTTGATGTCGGTAAAGTAAATGATGAATATTTTGCGAATGTATTAGCCGGAGGTATGTTTAGTGATATCTCCTTCCATGTATCTAAACCAGATAAAGAAAAATTTGGTCCTTTAGCCTATTATGCTGCAGGGATAACTGAATTACCTACACAACTTGCAACGCAATTAGATATTGATATCACAATAGATAATGTTAAACATGAACATACTGCTTCATTATTTATGATTACCAATACCTCTCAAGTAGGTGGTCTTAAAAATGTAACACCATATGCTGATGTTACAGATGGTATGTTAGATGTACTTATTATCAATAAAAGCAATGTATTAGAGATGTTACAAATTATGGTTGAATACCAAAATGGGAACTATTCTCACCCACATTTAAACTATTATCAAGGAAAAGATATACATATCGAATGCAAACAAGATATTATCTATGATATCGATGGTGAAGAAGCTTCTGGATTCCCAGTTGATGTTAAAGTAATACCACAAGCTATTCATGTTTTAGTAAAAGAAGACTGATAAATCAGTCTTCTTTTTTGTCGTTTGATTGAATCAAAATAATATCATCACTTGTCGTAATACAAGCTTTTTTATCCGTTTGATTTGAAACACATAAAGGATCATCAAATTTTAAATTGTAGTTGTCCAAATTATAATGTGCGCCTGTAATTGAGATAGTAGAAGCATTTTGAGTAAACAATGAAAAATATTTATAATCATTAAGTATGTTATATTTACCTGCATGCAATAGTGTTATCTTATTATAATTATCGTAAATAGTAATTTGGATATTCCTATATTTATACAACAAACACATTACCGCAAAAAAATGATCTAACCTTTTACCTGTGACACCATAAAGATCTATTTCGTCATATCCATGTTCTATTGCATAATCTATTGCATCATGTGTATCCGTGACATCTTTTATACAAGGTAGTGTTTTACAATCAATATTTTCTAAAAGAGATTTCGATTCTAAAGAATCAAAATCTCCTATCGCTAATATTGGTTGAATATGATATTTAGTTAAATTAAATAATCCTTGATCTGCCGCAATATAGTCAATATTTTTATCTTTTACATCGCCTACATCTATTGCAGAATATATACCAATCTTCATCTTATCTTATAGCATCCATTGCTTTCTTTTTATCTTGAGCATTAAATAAATAGCTACCTGCTACTAGTACATCTGCTCCTTTTTCAATACACTTTGGACCAGTTTCTTGATTGATACCACCATCTACTTCAATTAAGTACTTTCTATCTCCCTTTAATTTAGATAAGGCTTCTATCTTATCTAAACTACTTTCCATAAATGATTGTCCACCAAATCCTGGTTCTACACTCATTACAAGTACTAAATCTATTTTATCTAAATAAGGTTTTAATACTTCTACTGGTGTATTAGGTTTAATAGAAATACCTGCATCAACATTTTTAGAATGTAAGAAATCTATAAAACTATCAATATCATTAGGATTCATTGTTTCATAATGGAATGTAATTAATGAAGCACCTGAATCAATAAAGTTTTGTGCATATTTTTGTGGATCTGAAATCATTAAATGAACATCAAGATATAAATCTGTGATATCTCTAATATTCTTTAATATTGAATATCCAAATGAAATATTAGGTACAAAATGACCATCCATAACATCGTAATGTAAATAATCGGCACCAGCTCTCGTCATTGTATCAATACCTTCCATTAAATATGCAAAATCACATGATAATAATGATGGCGAAATTTTAACCATACTTCTTCTCCTCTTTTTCTTTAGATTCTTTTAAAAACATTAAATAATGTTCATATCTTTCTTTTGATATCTTTTTTTCTTCTACTGCTTGTTTAACAGCACAATCAGGTTCATGATCGTGTAAACATCCTCTAAATTTACAAGAAGCAGATAACGCTTTAAAATCATGATAAGTAACAGCTAAATCTCTAGGTGTAATTGTCATTTCTAGACTAGAGAAGCCTGGCGTATCTGCAACATAACCATCATACATTTTAATAAGTTGTGTATGTCTTGTAGTATGTTTTCCTCTTCCTAACACTTTAGATATTTCACCTGTTTCTATATTCAATGATAAATCTAAAGCATTTAGTAAAGATGACTTACCTACTCCTGATTGACCAGTAATAACAGTCACTTTATCTTTAAATAAAGACTTTATTGTATCAATTCCTTGATGATCTTTACTACTTGTATAAAGAACATCATAGCCACTATCTACATAAGGTTTCATAATATCATGAATTTCATGATCATCTAAATCTACCTTTGTGATAATGATAATAGGTTTTATATTTCTAGATTCTATTTCTAATAAGAATCGATCTAATAATAGTGTATTCATATCCGGTTCTTTACAGCTAAATACAAGTAAAGCTTGATCTACATTAGAAATAGGTGGTCTAACTAAACTATTTAAACGAGGGTATATTAATTTAATATACCCTTCTGTTTCGTTTTCTATTTGAAATTCACATTCATCCCCTACAACGGGTTTAAATGCATTTTTTCTAAATTTTCCACTTGCTTTACATCTATATATAGTTTCATCACTAACTACATCATAGAAACCGCTAAGTGATTGAATAATCTTACCTTTCATACTATTGAGCAACTACTGTGACAGCAGGGATTTGTGAATAATATTCTAATGTTATATCTTTATTTGTATCATCAATCACTGTATTAGGATCAATTGATTGTGATATAACAACATTAGTCTTTAATCCAGCAACACTATCTACTGTTACATTTGCATCATATTTATCTACTAATGTAACATTCATACCTAATGCTTCCAGTTTTGTTTGAGCATCAGTGATATTAGAACCAATGACACTTACTACTTTAGGTTTACTTGCAACTGTTAAAGTAACTGTTCTGCTACTAGCAGTATCAGGTGAAATCTTAGTACCTGCACTGATTGATTGAGATATAACAGTCCCTTCAGTTTCAGAACTACTTTCTTCTACTTTGTTAACTTTAAATCCATAAGAAGTTAATGAAGCATAGGCATCTTCATAAGTATATCCTTTATAATCATTAAGTGTAATATTCTTACCACTTGATACCGTTATAACAACTTCAGATTTCTTTTTTATTTTAGTACCAGAAGTTGGATTCGTTGAAATAACTTGACCTTCTTCATATTCATCACTTATTTCAAAGTTTACATTTTCACTTACTGCTAATCCTTTATCTTCAATAGTAGTAATGGCCTCTTCTTGAGATAGACCAACAACATCTGGCATAGTCACATTTTTATTAGAGAATAATAATATTCCTGCAATAATACCAATGACTACAACAACGCCACCAATGACACTTCCAATAATGATCTTTTGTTTTTTTGTTAACTTTTTCTTCTTTTCTTCATCTTTTTTAATTTCAGTTTTAGATGTGAAGAAATCAGTATTTGATGCAACTTTAGTTGTTGAACCCTTTTCATCTTCTTGAGAGTAATCAATAACTAATTTGTCAACATCTGGATGATTTAAACAATCTAAAAGATCCTTCAACATTTCATCAGCACTTTGATATCTAAGTTCAGTATTTTTTACTGTTGCTTTAATAATAATATTCTCAATTGATTGAGGAATTGTAGGATTATATTCATGAATACTAGGAATATCATCTCTCATATGTTTTAAGGCAATATTGACTGCAGATTCCCCGTTAAATGGTACTTCCCCACGTAATAATTCATAAAACATAATTCCTAATGCGTAAATATCACTTGATACACTTGCTCTTTCTCCTCTAGCAACTTCAGGCGCTAAATAATGAAGAGAACCAATGATTGTATCTGTTTGTGTAACTTGTGATAAAGATTGAATGGATGCAATACCAAAGTCACCAATTTTCACAATACCACTATCTGTTACCATGATATTTTGAGGTTTTAAATCTCTATGTATAATCCCCATATTATGTGCAGTTGATACTGCAGATAATACTTGTTTCATAATATCGATTGCTTCAATGTAATGTAAAGCGCCACGTTTTTTTATTAATTCTTTTAATGTTTGTCCTGGAACATATTCCATGACAATATAATATTCATCATCTTCTTCACCAACATCATATATAGATACAATATTTTTATGATTTAAAGCTGCTGCTGCAGTCGCTTCACGATGAAATCTATTGACATAAACACTATCGCCAGTTAATGAAGAACGCATAATTTTTACTGCAACTGTTCTATGTAGTATTGGATCATAAGCTAAATAAACATCCGCCATACCACCTTGTCCAATTAATTCTTGTATTTGATATCTTCCTGCAATTACTTTATTTTCTACCATATCAATTATTCTCCCAATGATATTAATATAACACTAATATTATCTAATCCACCATAGATATTAGATTTATCTATTAATTCTGTTGCTTTATTTTCTAATGTTGTATCTTTCTTTAATATATCTATGATTTGTGTAGGTGTTAACGAATTATACAAGCCATCACTACACAACATCACAATTTCATCTTGTAAGTCATATTTACTGTATGGAATGACTAATTTAGAGCCACCACCTATTGCTTGTAAAAGGATATTACGTTGAGGATGATATTGTGCTTCATCTGATGAGATTGTTCCATTTTGTACAAGTGCATTGACTAATGTATGATCTACTGTTAATTGCATTAACTTATCATCTTGATACATATAAGCTCTACTATCACCAATATTGGTTAGATGTAATACATGATCCTTTATACATGCAAGTACGATTGTGGTACCCATACCTTCATGTTCTGGATGTGAAAAAGCATCTTTAGTGATTAAATCATCAGCTTGTAAGATCACACTTTTCATCCATGTTTCAATCATAAAATCTTCTAGTTTAGATTGTTTATATTGTTCAACAACTAAATTAACTGTTTTCTTACTAGCTACTTCTCCGGCTAAGTGACCACCCATACCATCACATAATACACACATTGCATTTTGATCATCTAAAGCCACAAAATCTAAATCATCTTGATTGATTTCTCTAGTATTACCAACATCTGTTTGCATTACAATTTTCATATGACTAAATCACTCCTTCCTTTTTAGCTCTTAGTTGTCCACAAGCGCCATCTATATCTGTTCCATGTTCTTTTCTTAAAGTTGTATTAATATGTAATTTTAATAATTCATCTTTAAATGATTGTATATTTTTAGATTGTTTATAACCATTTTCATCAACACTATTATAAGGAATCAAATTGACATATACATTTAATCCCTTAAGGTAATGTGCTAATTGTCTAGCATATTTTAAATCATCATTTATACCATCTAATAATATATATTCTAATGTGACACGTCTATTAGTAACATCTATATAATACTTGATTGCATCGCGTAATGCATCTAAATTATATTTTTTATTAATTGGCATCAATTGATTTCTAATGTCATCATTGGATGCATGTAAGGATATTGCAAGATTTGTCTGTAAAGGAAAATGAGCGTATTCTCTAATTTTATCCACAAGGCCACATGTACTTACTGTAATATGTCTAGCCCCAATTTCCAATCCTTTTGGATCATTGATCACATTTAGAAATTTTGTTAAAACGTTATAGTTATCAAAAGGTTCTCCAGTACCCATCACAACGACATGACTGACATGTTCATGTATATCATGATTCACAGTTAAAACCTGTCTTACCATTTCATCTACAGTTAAATCTCTTTGCTTTTTAAGTAATCCCGATGCACAGAAAGAACATCCCATATTACATCCAAGTTGGGATGTAACACATAATGATTTTCCATAAGGATGTATCATTAAAACAGTCTCAATATATCCATCTTCTAATTTTAATAAATATTTTCTAGTACCATCAGATGATATTTGTAAGTCTTCTATATCAAGTAGAGATGTATCATAGTATTCT
>R03__coassemble_1140_pt1 | contig 13022 bp, 9 predicted proteins | sample R03__metabat2_low_PE_061 | metagenome-assembled genome bin R03 | reverse complement strand
AAGTTAATAGTTCTATTAGGTTCATCATATGATTTTTTTACTGAATTAATAATGAACTTTTTAGATAAATTTAATTCTTCTCCTGTAATATTACCTTTTTTAATTTCTTCTATTTGTTCATCAATTAAACTTAATGTTTTTTGATAATTTTTTTGATCAATACCTGCAACTATATATGCAAAACCATTAAATGCATCATAAGAAGAAGAAATATAGTAACAAAGACTATTTTTTTCTCTTACATTTAAAAATAATTTACTATTAGAATGTCCACCTAATATAGAAAATAAAAGAGTATATATTTCGTTCTTTTTACTTAAATAATTGCCCTTTAATGTATACCCAATATTTAATTTTGATTGTACAATTCTTTGTCTTTCAATTACTTCTAATACTTCTTTTTTATTAGAAACAAATGAATATGCTGAATCGTAATTATTTTGATGAATATTAAATTTAACATTATTTTTAAATACATCAACAATTGATTCATCAATATCCCCAATAATATAAATATGTTTAATATCGTTTAATAATGCATCGCTTAGTGTTTTATAAACATCATTACTATTAATATTTTGTAAATCTTTTAAATAACCAATTGTATCAATACCTAATTCACTATCTCTGCCCATATAAGTGAATAACTGATTTACGGCATAAGACATTTTATCGTCATTTAAGGCAATATAACGTTGTTGAAGTTCTGATTTCTTTAAATCAAATATATCTTGATTCCAATTATTATTAGTAATATTTGGATCAAATAAACAATCATTAATTAAATGAATTGTATCTAATAAAAGATCTTCTTTAACGTATTGATTATTAAGGATAGTTGCATTGACACTTATAATGTGTGCCTTCCCTTTAGAACTAACACTAGAACTTAAAAAGCAACCATATAAATTTTCTAAATATCTTGTTAATTTTAAAGTAGAATCATATTTTTTAGTTGAACTTGTAAGTAAATATGATAATAAAGTTCTATGTGTTACATTAACACGTGATAAAGGCGCTAACAACTTATAAGAAATTGTTAGCGTCTTTAAATGTTTAACAGGTATTAAATGTAATGTATATCCTTCTAATTGATAATCTAATTTCATTAATAAACCTCTAATCTAAATCTTCGACATTTTCGCTTCTAATATATACTTCTCTTGGTCTAGAACCTTGTTGAGGACCAATGACACCATCTAATTCTAATTGATCTATAATTCTAGCAGCTTTATTATATCCAATTCTAAAACGTCTTTGTAGTAATGATGTAGAAGCTTTCTGTTCTTGTATAACAAATGCTCTGCAATCTTCATATTCTTCATCATAATCATCATATGCTTCTCCATCACTTGAAGAAGATGATGCATTTTCTAAAGATGTATCATAAGTTGGTTCTAATTGTTTCTTGCAGAAATCAACAATTGTACTCACTTCATCATCTGTTAAAAATGCGCCTTGAGCTCTAGTCGGAGATGATGCACCAATTGGAGAATATAACATATCCCCTCTTCCAAGTAATTTTTCAGCACCAACGGAATCTAATATCGTACGAGAATCAATTCCAGATGAAACTGCAAAAGCAATTCTTGATGGGATATTTGCTTTAATAACACCAGTAATAATATCTGTAGATGGTCTTTGAGTTGCGATAATCAAATGAATACCTGCAGCTCTTGCAAGTTGAGCAATTCTCATAATACATTCTTCTACATCTTTACTAGCTACCATCATTAAATCGGCAACTTCATCAAGAATAACTACCATGTAAGGCATTTTTTCAGGTTGATTTTCATCATCTTTATGAAATTCAACATATTCATTATATCCAGCAATATTTCTAACACCTGCTTCAGCAAATAAATCATAACGATGATCCATTTCTTTAACAACTTCTTTAAGCGCTAAAGCTGCTTTTTTAGCATCTTTTACTACTGGCCAATGTAAATGTGGTAAATCTTCATAACATGCTAATTCCACTTTTTTAGGGTCAACTAAAACAAGTCTTACTTCATCAGGTCGAGCTCTCATTAAGATCGAACAAATAATTGTATTAATACATACTGATTTACCAGATCCAGTAGCACCAGCAACTAATAAATGAGGTAATTTATCTAATTCACAATATACTGGATGTCCAGAAACGTCCATACCTAAAGCAACTGCTAATTTATTAGATTCTAATGATTTTTCTTTTTTTAATAAAGTAATGACTTCTTTAAAAGAAACAACAGAGCTTTTTTTATTTGGCACTTCTATACCTACATAAGTTTTTCCCGGAATTGGTGCTTCTATTCTTATATCAGCAGTCGCTAAAGCTAATTTAATATCATCTTGTAATTGTAGAATTTTATTCACTCTTGTTCCTGTTTCTAATTCTAATTCGTATTTAGTGATAGTAGGACCAATTTCAACATTTACTACATTCGCATTTACACCAAATTCTCTTAAAACGTTAGATAATCTCTTTTCGTTTGTTCTTGCATTTGTCTCTTCGTCTTTTTTATTACTAGAAGATTTAGTAGTTAATAAAGATGGCTGAGGTAATTTATATTTACCTTTATATGTCTTATTAGTAACTAATGATGTAGGTTCATTAGATTCTACTTGTTCAGTTGTAGAAACATCATTAGTTAAAGCTTCTTCTACGATATCTTCAGTTTCATCTTCAAATACTTCTTCTGGAAAGATGACAGATTTTTTCTTTGCATTAATATCAAAGAATTTTGATGTTGATTCAGATGGTTGATCTTCATCTTCTATTTCATCATCATCTTCAACTTCTTCAGATTTTCTATTTTCTTTCCATTCATTAATTGAGGATTTTAAATCAAAGTCATTATTTAATTGAGTAAATAATAAAATACTTGCTACAGCAAATAAAACAATTGTTAATATTAATGTACCTGTATGTGCTATTAATGATGCAAACACAGCATAAATTAATGTACCAATAAATCCAGAAGAATGATACATTAAACTGTTAGTATAATAATTTAATAAATCATTGAATTTAATAATTGAATGATCGATAAATATATAACTTATAAATAATTGAATTGAAATGAAATATAAATAAATAGATATTGCATATATTGATAATAATTCAGGTATAGAAACTTTAATTAATGAATAAATACTTAAAGCAATTAAGCATAAATATATAACATAAGAAAGATATCCAAAAATATAAGTGACACCTAAATTAAGATAATTTCCAATAATCCCAAGTTTACCTAATCCTAATATACAAATAAATATAATTAAAACACTTAAAATTCTTGTAAAAACTATATTGTTATATAAATTCTTATTATTCTTTTTTGATTTTCTTTTATTGGTCTTTTTAGCCATGAATAAATCTCCTATTTAATCCCTGCACATTATAACAAAATCATCTATAAATTTAAAGAAATACACCATATAAAACAATAACTCACTTATTATCATAAGTGAGTTAAATAGGTTAAATTTCAACAATAACAGCCATAAATACAGGTCTTTTACCAGTTTCATTATAAATGTATTTTTGGACTTGTTCTTTAATTTTATTTCTAATATCAACAACATCATATTCAATGTTATTTTGCCAATCATTTATGATTGTTTCTGAAATTTCAATGATGTTTTTTATAACATAATCAAAATCTTTTAAATATACAAAACCACGTGATTGACAATCTGTTGTTGATACCATCTTTTTAGTCTGTGCATCAACAGTGATTCCTACAATCACAATGCCATCTTTAGACAATTGAATTCTATCATTAATAACTTTATCACCGACATCTCCAATACCAATACCATCAATCATTACATCTTGTATTTCAAATGTTTCAATATTTCTAGTAAACATTCCTTGATCAATAGTCGCAATATTTCCATTATCTAAAATAATGACATATTCTTTATCTATTCCCATATCTATAGCGACTTGTTTATTCGCTATAAGTTGTTGGTATTCCCCTTTTATAGGAATAAAATATTTAGGATTTAATATTTGAATCAATACTTTTATATCTTCTTTAGATGCATGCATGCTTAATAATTCATCAGATTTATTTAACATATAAATATTCGCGTCTGTTAAATATAAATCATTATGTGCTTGGTTTGCGATTTTTTCTACACCTGGTAATATTGGTGAAGCAACCACAAATGTATCATCATCCCTTATTGTAAGAAGGTCATCCCCTCCATTAATGATATTACTAATCGTATGATAAATATTTTGAGGATTATCTTGAATAATGACTACATAATCATTATCAAATCTCTTATTCCCTAATCTTTTTATACTACCAATTAAATGTTGAGGGATAGAAATAATAGGAATTTCATAATTTTGACAAGTTTCAATTATTTTATTTGTATCATTATTTTGATGATTATAGAAAAGCACTTTCTTTCTATGTTTTAAAGCAATATCTACTATTTCTTTTGTTCTAAAAATATTTTGATTATAGTTTGTAATCAATATTCTTCCTTTAGCATCTTCAAAAATTCCTTGTAATTTTGAAGAAATAGAATGCGTTGGTGAAGTATACCCTTCTCTTTTTGCGTTCAATGATTCACACATTAATGCAAGAACACCTCTTGAAGAAATATCCATTAATTTCTTAATATCACTTTTAAATCCGTGTGGTGCACTAAAATCAATAATATATTCACCACTGTATACGATATACCCTTCATCACTCCATAAAGCGACACCTACACTACCTGGGATTGAATGAGAAACACTAAAAAATTCTACTTCAATGTTACTAATTTTAATACTCGCATTTCTACTAACTCGATTTACTTGATAATTGATATTTTCACTATGTTCTGAATTATATGAATTAAATAAGTCATCTATTAAATCAGCAGTTATTTTAGAAGCATATATAGGTACATTAAATTCTTTAATGAAATAAGGTAATCCATTCATAACATCAATATGACCATGAGTGATAATAACACCTTTGATCATATCCTTATGATCATATAAATATTCATAACTAGGGATTACTACATCAATACCTAGTTTATCAGAATCAGGAAAGCGTACTCCTGAATCAATAATAATCATTTCATTATTAATTTGTATACCATACATATTTTTTCCATTTTCCGCTTGACCACCAAATGGAATAATTTTAACTTTACTCATCTTCCCTCCACATAATTTACTAAATAACTATTATAAATACGATTAATTAATATATTGATATATGATAATATGTCATTAATTAATTTATCTTCATTTCTATATTTAAAATCATTTTCTACATTTAATTCTATATCAATAATTGTATTATTATTGGATTTAACTGATATAAAGAATTGATAAAAAAATTGATTTTCATTATAGAATTCATATGTATAATAATAATGATCTTGATTATGATCAAGTGAATATATATACATATCTACAAGATTAATATTCATTACGATTCCTCCTAACTATAGACAGGAATCATTACTTATTACTTATCGATATTATATATCAATTATTTTTTAGTTTAAAGGATATACAATGAATTATCTTATATTATTTTCAACATTTATAATTTGTATCCAAGATTCGTTAATGTATTCAAATATAACGACAATATCATCAATGTCACCTACTTTGCATATTGTCGTTATAATTTATACAACGATTACTTCGTTATACTATTATTTAAACATAAATCACATATTTAAAAAGTTAAATATATACAATGATAAATTTAAAATATCATTTATAATCACGACTCTATTAATGATATTTGGATCATTATTTTATTATAAAGAAGGCATTAATTGTTTAAGTAATTATCTTCATTTAATACCTTCAATGTTAAGCACAATTGCATTGTATATATATTTATTGTATGTAATATATTATTTATATAAGTACGATTTAAATAAATATAATAAATTAATTAATAAGTTTAAATATTTATCAACAATGTTGATTATATTTATAGTTGTATTTACAAGGATTAATTCTTATATTGAATTATTTTATATATTTATAATCAATTATGAAATTGATCAATTAAAAAATATAAATTAAAAAGTACCTTTATAAAAGGTACTTTTAATTTAAAATGGCGTCCACGGAGGGATTCGAACCCGCGACCGCACGCTTAGAAGGCGTGTGCTCTATCCAGCTGAGCTACGTAGACATGAATTATTGCTAAATCATAATAACATTCTATAAGATAGAATGCAAGTTATTTTTAAATATTTATAAACTTACATTCTATCTTATTATTATTTATAAATAGTACTGCATAAGAAGCATTTGAACCACCTCTAGGCCATGATGTTGAACCTGGATTAATCATTATTTTATCTTTGTATTCTGTATAATTAGGTATATGAGTATGACCTGATAATAAAACATCGCAATCATTCTCTTCTAGAACATGATACATTCTTTCTTCTTTATCAAAATAACCAAATCTTTGACCATGTGTTAATAAAAAACGTAAATTTTCTATTTCCAAAATAATGGCATTAGGTAAATCAATCATCCAATCATTATTCCCTGACACTGCAATAAAATCATCTAATAAATGAATATTATTTGTTTCTGAATCGCCTAAATGTATATAACAATCAGCATCATTTTCATTATTCTTGATTATGTCTAATATTTCATCATCACCATGATTATCACTCACTACAATTATCTTTTTCATTTGTTATTCGCTTTCATTTATATATTCTTCAAAACATAAATTATTATCATATATTTCTTTAGCTACATCTTTACCGACATAGCGATAAATATGTGCATTATAGCTTTGATTAGTATATGATGCTTTATTTTTAGGATATCTTAATATAAATCCATACTTATAAGCATTATCTTCTAACCATTTTGAAGCAGTAGATTCCTCAAAACTACTATAGTTGTATTGGTATAAAGAGATATCAACAGAAGTACCTAATTGAAATTCTCTATATTCTAATGAATTAATATTATCTTTTGATAAATATCCTTTATATAAAACTAATTGGTTATTAGAATATTCTTTAATAAATGCTTTATTTAATTTTTCTAATGCAGTATTTGTTTGATCAGTAATATATGTAGCATACTTAACTCTATGAACATTACTTACTAGTATCAAACTATTAGGTTCATATGATCCAATATAAGTTTCATCATTTAATATAGTTAATAAATCAGATGGATTATAAACTCTTCGTTCATTGGATAATAAAGATGCATTCATAAATGAAGCAATACGTTTTTTAGTAGTATAATTTTCAACTAAATAATTAAAATACGTTGTATACTCATCGCTTTTAATACCATCTTCATCCATTATATCTAAATAGGAACTAACATCATCAATATAAGAATAATCATCTAGATCATAAACTGTATTTAAAATCTTATAATATTCTTCATTTTTAAATTCAAAATTATCATTATTCAAGAAAGCATAAAATAAATTATTTTCAATTACAGATGTAGCATATTTTATATTTTTTAAATGATAAACGTTTGTGATTCTTTCTTGTATTCTATTTCCTATTGTGACAATTTCTTGATTAGATAAATCAGTATTATTTAATAAATCATAATATTGATAATTATATAAAGTAAAATCATCACATTTAATATAATCATAAAATAAATCTAAACTTATTTGATTTTCAATTAAATATGTTTGTTCATCATCATCTAAATATTCTTCTATAACTACCCTATTATCATTATTAATACCATTAATACGATAAAACTTATCAAATCTTAAGTTTACAACATAAAAAGAAGCAACAAATAAAACAGATATTAAAATATACAATAATATTCTTTTTGGTTTCATTAAAAAGCTCCTTTATTTTTTATGTAGTACATTATATAAATTATTTGCAACATTTACAGGAATAACTTTTGATAATTCCTCTATAGATGCATCCTTCATTCTTTTAATACTCTTAAATTCTTTTAATAACGCTTTTTTACGTTTATCTCCTAATCCATCTACTTCATCTAATATACTAGATGTCAGTGATTTATTTCGACTATTTTGATGGAAAGTAATTGCATACCTATGAACTTCATCTTGCATTCTTGTAAGTAAGAAGAACAGTTCACTTTTAGCATCGATAGGTATTCTATTCCCTTCATCATCTAACAACATTGCAGTACTATGTTTATCATCTTTCGCTAAACCACATAAATGAATTGGTAGATTTAAAGAAGTTAAAATTTCTTTAGCTGCATGAATTTGTCCCATACCACCATCGACAATAATCATATCAGGTAATGGTTTACTTTCAATCAATAAACGATAATAACGTCTATAAATGACTTCTCTCATTGAAGCATAGTCATCGTTACCACTACTCATTTTTATTTTATATTTTCGGTAATCTTTTTTTGAAGGTATGCCATCTTTATAACATACCATGCCTGCTACAGCATAACTCCCTTGTATATGAGAGTTATCAAATAATTCTATCGTATGAGGTGTATCTATATTTAGTAGTTTACCAAGTTGAATGATAGCACCAACTGTTTTATTATAATTCTTTTCTTCTAATGCAAATTTCTTTTCTAGAGATTCTTTAGCATTTTTATTTGCCATTAATATAAGATCATGTTTTTGACCTTTTTTAGGCTGTATTATTTTTGTATCTAAAACTTCTTGTAGTAATGTAATATCTATATTCGTTGGTAATAGTAACTCTTTAGGATACATATTAACCTTATAAAATGAAACAATAAATTGTTCAAGAGATTCTTGTAAATCATCTTCTATAGGAGTTAAGCTTAACTCTCTTGATAATAATTTACCATTCCTCATAAAAAACAATTGAATACTTAAATAACCATTATCTTGATAATATCCTAATATATCTCGATCAATTTGATCATTGAATTGCACATGTTGTTTACTTGTTACATATTGGATATGTTTTATTAAATCTCTATATTCTTTAGCTTGTTCATAATTATAGCTTTCTGATGCTTCTAACATCTTCTCATTTAATTCATTAATTTTATCTTTTGTATTACCTTTTATAAACTTACTAATATCCGATACAATTGCATTATATTGTTCAGTATTAACTTCATTAACACAAGGCCCAAGGCATTGATTTAATGAATAATACAAGCAAGGTTTATTTGGAATATGATTGCATTTTCTAAGTGGATAGAGTTGATTTAATATTTTAAAAGTATCTCTAGCCGCTGTAGCATCTGGAAATGGGCCATAATAATGATCCTTTTTGCTTTTGACACTTCTAACAATTTTTAACATTGGATGTTGTTCATTTGTAAGCATTATATAGGGATAATATGAATTATCCATAAACATTATATTATATTTAGGTGAATAATCTTTAATTAGATTAATTTCCAATAATAATGCTTCTTTTTCACTATCTGTCACAATATAATCGAAGTCTTCAATTTCACCTACTAATTTAGTGGTTTTATAATTGTGAACACCTGTGAAATAAGAATGAACACGATTTGTAAGTTTTTTAGCTTTACCAACATATATCACTTCTCGATGAATATCTTTCATCAAATAACATCCAGGTTTATCAGGTAATAATGCTAACTTATTTTTAATTAAATCATTCACTTATTTAAAGACAACCAATGTAGCGCCAAGTCCACCTTCAGTTGGACCACCATCTCTATAAGTTGCTACATGTTTATTCCTTTCTAATTGTTTACGAACGCCTTTTCTTAAGACACCAGTACCCATACCATGTATAATTCTAACACTAGGATACCCAAGTACTAATGCATCATCTAAGAATTTAGATACAATATTCATTGCATCTTCATATCTTTCACCGATTATATTTAGTTCATAACTTCCCTTTTTATTAATAGTTTGTTTTTTAACAGATTCAACAGTTTTAATTTTAGTTTTAGGATGTAGATATTTAACATCGTTCATTGATAACTTAATAGGTAAACCATTAATATCAACTAAAATCTTTTCATTTTTTGATATTTCAATAATATCAGCTTCTCTATTCATTGATAATACAAATACATGATCACCTACATGTAATTCATGATCTTGAATAAACTGATTTTCTTTTTCAATATATTTTAAGTTATCTAAACTATTTTTTGAATTATTGACAATATGTTGTTTAATACCTTGTTTTTTCATATCATCAACAATTTGATCTATCTCTTTTTTTGCATCTTCAATTAATAAATTTGCTTCATCTTTAGCTTTAGAAATAATTTGATTTTCTTTAGATTCTAAAGTTTTTAACTTATGTTCATAATTTTTTTTTAATTGAATAATTTCATTTTCTTTTTTAATTAATTCTAATTCTTTATCATTTAACAATATTTCTTTTTTAGAAAGAGTTTCTAATAGTTTTTCGTGTTCTGTAGTAAATGAGTCCTTTATTTCTTTGGCGTTAATAATATCATTTATATTTAATCCTAAGTTTTGTGCAATTTCAATTGCATAAGATTCACCTGTTTGATTTAAATATAAATGATATGTCGGACGCATATCCTTTTTATTAAATGATACTGCTGCACTTATTACATCATCATTTTCAGCTGCAAAACTTTTTATATGAGAATAATGTGTCGAAGTGATAACATAACTATTTTTCTTTAATAAATTTTCAAGTATAGCTAAAGCAATTGCTTCCCCTTCTAATGGATCAGTACCACTACCAATTTCATCTAGAATAACCAAACTATTTTCATTACATTTATTTAAAATATGAATAACTTTTGACATATGAGATGAAAAAGTTGATAAACTTTGTTCGATTGATTGTTCATCAATTAAATCAACATAAATGGAATCAAATAAAGGCATAGTAAAAGATGTACAAGTGACTGGTATAGCACATAAACACATAAGCGATAATAAACCAACTGTTTTTAAAGTAACAGTTTTACCACCTGTATTACTTCCTGTTATAATCATCATTCTTTTATTTAAAAATAATATATCATTTTCAATAACTTTATTTTCATCAATTAATGGATGTCTAGCACCTTTAATATTTAATTCATTAGAAATACTCCCCATGCAACAATCATGATTCACACCATAAGTCGCTTTAGAGAATATAAAATCTAATTCTTTTAATATATCAATATTAAACTTAATATGATAATAATATTTCTTAACGATTTGAGATAAATTAAATAATATTTTATTAATCTCTTCTATTTCATCAATTCTAAGTGATTCAAGTTCATTATTTAGTGAAACAATAGATTCAGGTTCTATATAAATTGTGCCACCTGTTTTACTATATGCATGTACAATACCTTTCACTTTTGATTTATGTGTAGTTTTTATAGGTAAAACATAACGATCATTTCTTGAAGTAAAATGATCTAATGACATATCTTCTAAATAATCATTGGATAAGCTTGAGATTGTTTGATGAATTGATTCAGAAATAGAACGGATATTTTTTCTTATTTTGTATAGTTCATCACTCGCATTATCCTTAACTACGCCTTCTTCAGAAATACATCTTTCTATTTCTAATCTTAATAAATCATTATATTCAAGATTATGTGACATTTCACTAATATTAGGCACCTCTAACCCACTGTTAGACACATAGTTTTTTACATTATTTACACATTCTAAATGATGTAAAACATCTAACAACATAAAGGTATCTAACGTACCATTTTTATCAGCTATTTCTATAAAACCATAAATATCTTTTAATCCACTTAATGGTAATCTACCTAATTCATTAATTAATGACATCGCTTCACTTGTTTTAATAGATGATTCATTTAAATCATCTAAGTCATGAAACATTTGAATATCTTTTATTTTATCTATGCCTAGTGAACTAGCACAATAATTGATTAATTCATCTTGTATTTTATTAAATTCTAAATCTAAATATAATTTATTCATCAATAACCTCTATTTGATTCATACTTGATTTAATTGCAGGTAGAGCATATTTTTGTCTTAATAAGTTAACAGTTAAATCATAATCTGATTGTGTTAATTGATATTGAATGGATGAATCTTCATTATGAAGAATATTATCTTCATAAATTTCTATAAATCGTTCATCATCAATTACACCTAATTTATATGCGTTAATCATTGTATTTAATAATTCTTCATCGTCACTTAAATGTATCAATGAAAATGTTTCTAAATCTTCAATATATTCTTTAGTATATGGAACATATTCTTTTATATATTTACATATAATGCTTTGATCACAATATGTTTTAGTATTAAACATTGGTAACATCATGATAAGAATCAATAAATAAATAAAAATGATCCCTTTAAATAATGATATAAATCCTCCAAAAAATTTATTAATAAAACTAGTAATATTTAATAAATTAATTGAATGTTTTAAAAGCGGTTTAACAATAATGCCTAAAACCTTTAAAATAATATATATAAGAATAAAACATACAATAAATGCAATATATGTATCAGCTTTATCAAATATCATCGTATAAATTTTTGTGTTTTTAGAAAATGGGAATATAGAGATATAGTTCGAAACATAATGATTTAGCACAATACTTAATAAAAAAGCACCAATAAGCGCAATAATATCATATAATTGACTAATAAATCCTCTAATACATCCTATAATAAAACACAAGAATAATAATCCTAAAATTATAAAATCAAAAGTTGTCAATTTAGCTTATCCTTTCATCATTTAATAATTATATCATTGTAAAAAATGAGTGTCAAAAATCATAAAATATGATAAAATATAACTAGGAGTGTGATGAATATGGAATCAATTGAAATTTCAGTTTCTAACAGTACAATTCAAAAAATGAAAAAATTCTATGATAGTCAAATGGTTCCTTCTAATGAAGAAGTCATCCTTTGTGCTAAAGCAATAGGATGTCAAGTTGAAGTTACATTAGATAGTCATGCTGTATTTATAGGTGAAAATGCTTTAAAAGAAGCTGCTCGTTGGTCTAAAAAATACGCGCAACTTTTAAATGAACAAGTAACTTCTAATCATATCGATCAACCACATATTGGTAGTGCCGAATGTGGATC
>R03__coassemble_1135_pt1 | contig 13089 bp, 10 predicted proteins | sample R03__metabat2_low_PE_061 | metagenome-assembled genome bin R03 | reverse complement strand
TATTTTGTTCAGTAAATTCATAATTTTCAATAAATAATTCAAAGTCTGAAGGTTGAATTAATGTATCTTTTGCATAGTCATCTGCTTCTTGTTCATCAGATGAATTTAAGATTTCAGATTTATTAATGTGTCCTAGTATTATATGAGCTAATTCATGAAATAAACTAAACCAAAATTTATCAGCATCTTTACCACGTAATGTGATCGCAATGATTATTTTATTATTATCATAGAAGGTTGCTCCATGAAGATAACTACCTTTTAAATGTGGTAGGAAAATAAGCATAATGCCACAACTTGATAATAAGCTAGTTAATTTATTTGAAAATTCTTTAGGAGATAGGGTACTCATTTCTCTTATAGTTTCTAATTTATCTTCTAGTCTTACTAAATCAATTTTATCAACATTTTTATACCTTGCCTGTAGTTTGGCCTGTTGAGCAAATGCAAGTAACCCATAATCTATACTAGGCTTATTCTTTTTTAGTTGCCTACATGCAATGTGATTGATAAAGTCATTATTGATAATAGATAAATTAACGACTTCAAAATACTTTCTTAAATTTATTACTCTTTTATTAATATCTTTTGTATTTTCAATCCAACCTAGTTTAGCTAATTCATTATATGGGAATAATTTAGCAATTTCTTTTTCTTCTTCTAGTTCATTTTCATATTTTATTTTTAGTAATTTTTCTCTATAAATAGATTCTAGATTATTCCAAAATGATGCAGGTAAACCTAATACCATTTCTAATCTAATAGCCATTTCAGGTGTTAAGATGACCTCACCATTAATTAACTTACTGATATGTTTTTCTGACATATTTAATCTAATAGCGAATTCCTTTTGAGTCATTCCTCGATTTAATAATTGTTCTTTAATGGTAGCACCTGGGCATATTGCGATATATGTATTACTTGAAACCATAAATATTACCTCCTAATGATAATCTTCTATTGATACAATATTAGCAATTTGTATTTCATTGCTTATTTTTTCAAATACAAGTCTATATGGATGGATTAAGTCCATCGCATATTGATTGATCCTTGTATGATGTTTGTTGTGCTCATCATAGAGTGGATGACATCTACCAACTCTATACAATACAAGCTCCTCAACATTGGTAGTAGCACTTATTTGATCTATTCTTTGATGAATGACAAAAGCCATTTTCTTACCATCTATTTTCTGAGTTTGTTTAGCAATCGTACATTGCTTTTCCAATTTCTTATTTTTATAAGTAACTTTCAATTTGTATCTCTAATTTACCTCATAGGTTAATTATATTATACATATCTACAACAACGTTATCAATGATTAAATTAACCTTATAGGTAAATTGCGATAATAGATTTAATTTATCAAGCCTTTATCTTAAATGACATCTTTATAACAACATCAATGAAATAAAACACAAAAGAATGGTTAAAATTTAACCATTCTTTTATGTTTATGTTATAATCTTTTAGGGTAAATACGATGCAAAGATATTTTATAGAAGAAAACTTAATAAAAGAGAATCTTATTTATGTAGATGACTACAATCTAAAACATATGTCTAAAGTCATGAGATATAAAAATGGAGATGAAGTAATTTGTATACTCCCAGATCATAAAACGTATATCTATTCTATTAAAGATATAAACGAAGGGATTCTTGAAAGAAAAGAATTATTAGATGTTAGTCATGAATTAGATGTAGATATTACTTTAGTTTATGCACTAGTCAAGGGAGATAAGTTTGAATTTGTCTTACAAAAGGCAACAGAACTTGGTGTTAAAAAAGTTGTACCATTAAATACGATTAGGTCTGTTATTAAAACAGATCAAGATAAGTTCTCTAAGAAGTATGAAAGATTTAATAAAATCTTAAAAGAAGCTGCTGAACAAAGTTATAGAGAATATATACCTGAATTAACACCATTAACTAATGTTAAAGGATTAAAAGAATATTTATCAGATATTAATTTAGTTGCTTATGAAGAAAGTAGTAAACAAGGGGAATCAAGTAACTTTTATCAATTTCTTCATAAACCATATCAATCAATTACTATTATTGTAGGACCTGAAGGTGGCTTTGATCAAAAAGAAATAGATGAGATGGAAAGTATGGGTATTGTCCCTTGTTCGTTGGGTAAAAGAATACTTAGAAGTGAAACCGCACCATTATATATGTTAAGTGTGATTGGATATAGTAGGGAGTTAGAGAAATGATTGTCTTAGATACATTAAATAAAAAAGGAATAAAAGTAGATATAAAAAAAACAAATTTATATAAATCATTAAGTAATCAAAGTGCGATCTTTAAATCTAAAAATGTCGATTTTAAAGTTAAAAGTATGTTTGATATATTCGACTATGAAATACTTTATAAATCGATATTTACAGATAATCAATTACACAATTATTATGAATTCTTTCAAACAGAAAACTACGATATTCTTTCATTTATGAACTATGATGAAAAAAGAAATCTTGTGAATAAAGAGTTCTCTAAACATTTAAATGATTTACCATCATTTAAATATCAAGATAAAGAGATTTATGTTCCAATGTATGAAGATCATATTAATGTAAAACTATTAACAGATTATCAAATCTTTGATCTAAAACAACATAAGCAATATATAGAAAATTATAAAGTAACGAAAGATAATCCTAAACAGTTATATGGCGTATTGCCATATATCTCATCTTTCTCATCATTAGAATACATAAAAGATGTAGATGGTATTTCATATTTCTACTATGAACCTACTAAATCAATGTATTTATTTAATAATGACTTTGTAGGTTACTATGTATTAACAGATATCAAATCTACCAATACAATAGGTAAAGATATTGTAGAAAAGATTATTGATACTTGTTTATTAAATGATGAAGTAAAATTATTAAATGTATTAAAAGAAGAAAATCTAATCAGTGATAAATTATATAAAAAATTAGAAAAGAAAGTTAGTAAGTAATGAAAAGAATTGCGATTATAACTTTAGGTTGTAAAGTAAATACATTTGAATCTGAAGCAATATTAAAACTATTTTTAGAAGATGGCTATGTGCAAGTTGAAGAAAAAGAGATTGCGGATGTATATGTTGTAAATACATGTACAGTGACTAATACAGGTGATAGTAAATCAAGACAAATGATTAGAAGATGTCATAAGTTAAACGCGTCTTCTATTATTTGTGTGGTAGGATGTTATAGCCAAATAGATAGTGAAACTGTCTCACAAATAGAAGGCGTTAGTATCGTGCTTGGCACAAGATATAGAAATAAACTTGTAGAATATGTACATGAATTTGAAGAAACACATCATCAAATTGTGGTTGTGGATGATGTGATGAAGTTACACGAATTTGAAGATTTAAACTTTAATATGTATACTTCTAATACGAGAGCGTTTTTAAAAATCCAAGATGGATGTAATAATTTCTGTACTTATTGTATTATTCCATATGCGAGAGGAAGAATGCGTTCTAGAAATAAAGACTCAGTACTTCATCAAGCTAGAGAGTTAGTCAATCATGGTTATAAAGAAATTGTCCTAACAGGTATTCATACAGCTGGTTATGGAGAAGATTTAGAAAACTATTCGTTCTATGATTTATTATGTGATTTAGTTAAGATTGAAGGACTTCAAAGACTTAGAATCTCATCGATAGAAATGAGTCAAGTAAGTGATGAAATCATTACATTAATAGGTCATAGTAAAGTGATTGTCGATCACTTACATATTCCAATCCAATCTGGATGTGATGAGATACTTAAAAAAATGAATCGTCATTATACGACTAAAGAATTTGAAGAAAAATACTTTAAATTAAAAGAAGCATTACCAAATATAAATATTACCACAGATGTGATTGTAGGATTCCCTACAGAAACAGATCAAAACTTTGAAGACACATATAATTGGATTAAAAAATTACATATAAATCAATTACATGTATTCCCATATTCTCAAAGAACAGGTACACCTGCCGCAAAAATGCTACAAGTAGATGGCAACATCAAGAAACAAAGAGTCAATCGTTTGATTCAATTATCAAATGAATTATTAAATGAGTATGCTGAAAGTTTTATTGGTAAGACATTAGAAGTATTAATTGAAGAAAAACAAGATAACTATATGAAAGGTCATGCTAGTAATTATTTAACTGTTCTATGTGATCCTTCATTAAATAGCGGTGATATCGTTAGAGTAAAAATTATAGAAAATAATCAAGGTATATTAAAAGGAATTATTGATGAAAAGAATTAAGGAACTCTTTCCAAATATAGAAACTGAAGATTTTAAAGTATTATCGATTGCATGTGATTCACGATATGCATCAAAAGATTGTATATTCTTTTGTGTTGATGGATTGACTGTAGATGGGCATAAATATATTGATGATGCAATATTCTTAGGTGCAAAATGCATCGTTTATTCAAAACCTCTGACTTATAAGAATCCTAAAGTACTTTATATAAAAGTAGATAATGTATTGGATGAATTAAATAGGGTAGCGGATTTATTCTATGATTATCCTTCTAGAAAAATGAGTGTTATTGGTATATCAGGTACATCTGGTAAGACCATGATTTCTTCTATGATTCAACATATCTTAAGTCAATATTTGAAAATGGGCTATATTGGACCTAATGTTGTACAATATGAAGGTGTTTATAATAATACTAAATCTAAAACATTAGATACTGTTGAAATACAAAGATCCCTTATGTCTATGGTAAAAAGGGAATGTAAAGGGGTTGTGGTAGAAATTCCTACAATGTCCTTATCATTAAAACGTACGGATTCTATACATTTTAATATCGCATTATTCACAAATACTTACGATGATCATATTGGCAATCATGGTACATTTGAAAATATATTAAGAAGTGAAAGTCGTTTACTTACATTATTAGATGAACATGGATGTGCTGTACTTAATGCGGATGATGTTAAATTAACGCATTATTTAGGTGAATTAAATCAAAAAGTCATTACTTATGGGATTGATCATATTTGTGATTTAAAAGCCTATAATATTAAATATGATATAACACATACTGAATTTGATATTATATATCTTGATGAATCTTATCATGTATATTCGCCATTTATTAGTAAAGAAAATGTATCTAATATATTAGCTGTCATCGCAACATTGATTGCATTAGATTTACCAATTCATGATATTTTAAATTCTATCGCTAACTTACCTCAAATAGAAGGTAGATATGAACTTGTTAATCTAAATGCGCCATATCATTGTATTGTAGATTATTGTCAATATAAATCTAACTATGAATCTTTATTTAAATTTATTAAATCACATACAAAAGGTAGAGTAGTAGTTGTATGTGGGGCACCATTAAAGAAAGAATATATTAAAAGAAAATTATTAGGGGAATTACTTGATCAATATAGTGATTATGTAGTACTTACTGAACAAGACTTTGTGAGTGATAAAACTTTAAAAGTTTGTGAATCTATTCAAGACTATTTAACACATACCTTATCAATTGTGATTACGGATCGAAGAATAGCGATTGAACAAGCATTAAATAATTTATCTAACGATGATACTTTACTCATATTAGGTAAGGGAAACGAGAAATCATTTAATAGTGAAAATGGTATTGTGCCATATCCTGGAGATAGCTATGTACTTAAACAAACATTTAATCATTTACATGATTAAAAAAAGGTATTGATTTATTAATCATGCTTTTGTATAATGTACACGTTGAAATGAAAGAGGTGAAAAACCATATGGCTACAAAGACAGTTGTTAGAGAAAACGAATCTTTAGATGACGCTTTAAGACGTTTTAAAAGACAAGTTTCAAGAACTGGTACACTTGCTGAAGCTCGTAAAAGAGAATTCTATGTAAAACCAGGTTTAGCACGTAAGATGAAATCTGAAGCTGCTAGAAAAAACAAAGGTAGAAATAGATAAGAAGAACGAGAGTTCTTCTTTTTATTTATATAGGAGAAATATGAAAGATATTATTAAATTAAATGAATATATCACTGATCATATAGATGCATTATTAGGTAAGGAAGAAGAAAATATTCATTTATTAGAAGATGCATTTGAATTATCTATTATATTAAGAGGAAATGAATTAATTATTGAAGGTAAAGAAGATGCTATTAAATCATTAACTCAAATTATTGATACATTATCATCACTAGTAGAAAAAGGTAAAATGATTTCTAAAAGAGATATCATGTATGCATTAAATCTATCTAATAAAGATGAGTTATCTGTGATCGATGAACTTTATTCAATGCGCATTGCTAAAACGATTACAGGTAAGCTAATTTATCCTAAAACAATAGGTCAAAAAGAATATTATAAAGCATTAAAGAAAAATGATGTTGTATTTGGAATAGGACCTGCAGGAACAGGTAAAACATATTTAGCAGTTGTATTTGCAGTACAAGCATTAAAGAATAATGAAGTTCAAAGAATTATATTAACGAGACCTGCAGTAGAAGCAGGAGAAAATCTAGGATTTTTACCAGGAGACTTAAAGGAAAAGGTAGATCCTTATTTAAGACCACTCTATGATGCACTTCATGATATGTTAGGCATTGTACAAACGGAAAGACTCATAGAAAAAGGAATCATAGAAATAGCACCTTTAGCTTATATGCGTGGAAGAACATTAGATGATGCTTATGTCATCTTAGATGAAGCACAAAATACAACAGATGCCCAAATGAAGATGTTCTTAACTCGTTTAGGCTTTAATTCTAAAATGATTATTACTGGCGATATTACACAAATTGATTTGCCAAGAGGTGTGAATAGTGGTTTAAAAACTGCAATGAACTTATTAAGAGATGTTGAAGGAATCAAATTTGTATTTATGAAAGCGATTGATGTTGTAAGACATCCAGTTGTCATGAGAATTATAGAAAGATATGAAAATCAAAATAAAGAATAAATCTATTTAAAGAAGTACATGCGTACTTCTTTATTTTTTTAAGATTTTAATTCAGTTTAGAAGTAGTGCATAAAACTGCACTACTTCTAAATGAGTATATTGTAATTATAAGTTTATCAATTTTAAAACCTTCTTATGTGCCGTTGAGATTGTAATATCATCTAGAGACGTAAATAAATCATTATTAGGATTTTGTAGTTTAAATAAATAAACATGCATATGCCATTTTTTATGTGTAAATACATGTGTGACTTTTCCTAAGTATTCTAATACCTCTATATCTTGGTGATATTCTTCTTTAAAAGTTTCTATAAAACTATAAGGTGATTCAACTTGATATTGGATACAACCATATAAGTTTTCTAGTAAACCTTTTTTATTTTTTACCAACATATATTGATCATTATATTGAATGATCCCAGTAATATACATTTCTTCACTCTTTTTTACTTTCTTTATGTTTACAGGTAGTATATTTTGAGTGTGATATTTATAAGCTTTACAAATTGTACGAATAGGACAATTCTCACATTTAGGATGAGAAGGAGTACAAATAGTTGCTCCTAAATCAAATAAAGCTTGATTAAATAAATTGGGTGTAGTTTTCTTTAATAACTTTTCTATTTGTTTAGATATTTCTTTTATAGTGCTATTTAATGCGATATTTTTATCACTATTATTTATTCTTGAAAAGACCCTTAGTACATTTCCATCTACAGCAGGATAAGGTTGATTATATGATAAAGACATAATCGCACCAGCAGTGTAGGGACCAATTCCTTTAAGTTCTATAATCTCTTTATAAGTTTTAGGAAATGTATCATTATAATGAGTATGTAATATTTGAGATGTTTCATAGATATGTTTCACTCTAGAATAATATCCTAAACCTTCCCAATGTTTATAAACGTCTTCTAGTGTTGTATGAGACAAAGTATATAGATCAGGATAATCTTTGATCCATCTATTATAGTAATCAATGACTGTAGTAGTTTGGGTTTGTTGGAGCATAATTTCTGAAATCCAGATCTTATATGGATCTGATGTTTTTCTCCAAGGAAAGTCTCTTTTGTTTTCTAAATACCAATTTATTAATAATTTATCCATGGACATATTATATAAAATAATATTAATAAAATAAATAAATGTGATATGATAACATCATGTTAGAAAAGAGTAATAAATTTAAAACTTATCAAGAAGTATGTGACTATATTTCTAATCAACATAGTGTTGTTTATTCTTTAGATCATTTTAAAAAGTTTATGAGTGATATTGGTAATCCTCAAAATAATCTTAAAGTAATTCATATAGCTGGAACAAACGGTAAAGGCTCTACTACAAACTATGTTGCATCTATATTACAAGTTGCAAATTATAAAGTAGGAACATTTACTTCTCCAGCACTTGTTAATAGATTAGATGTTATAAGAATTAATGGCGTGCCTATAAAAGAAGAAGTTATTGTAGAATATGCTAATCAATACTTAGATACTTGTATTAAATATCATTTATCTCAATTTGAAATAGAAGTCTACTTTAGTGTCCTTTATTTCTTAGAAAATCATGTTGATTTTGTAGTATATGAAGTAGGACTAGGGGGAAGATTAGATGCAACGAATATTGTAAGTCCTATTGTTACTGCTATTACTAATATTGGCTTAGATCATACAGACTATTTAGGTAATACACATGCATTAATCGCAAAAGAAAAAGCAGGGATCATTAAAGATGGTATTCCTTTATTTACAACTTCAAAAAGAGAAGATGTCATGTATGTGTTTGAAAAAGAATGTATAAAACATAACAGTCGTTTGATTCATGTTTTTACTGATTTTAAATATAGTATTGATGATTATAAAATTACCTATGATTATAAAAATTATCATATTGTCTTAAATACACCTGCTCTATATCAAATAGGGAATAGTATTCTTGCGATTAACATCATAGAATATTTAAATTTTGAGCTAGATTTAGATATTTCTGTGTCTAATCTTGAACAAGGATTATTTGATATGCATTGGCCCGCAAGATTTGAAATTGTATCTACAAATCCACTCATCATTTTAGATGGTGCACATAATAAAGAAGGTATTGATGCACTCTATGAAAGTATTAAAGAATATAAAAATATAAAAATATTATTTAGTGCATTAAAAGATAAAGATACAGTACATATGTTAGAAAAACTAGGTACACTCACTGATGATATTACTATTACTGAATTTAATCATGATCGTTTTGGTTCTATAGAAGAACTAAATCAATCATTTAATTATCATGTTGAAAAAGACTATAAAAAATTTATAGATGAAAACATGAATTACAAAGGGACATTGGTGATTACTGGAAGCTTGTATTTCTTATCACAACTAAGACCTTATTTAATAAAAAAACTTATGTAAATGCTTACATTGTAAATGCATTCAATAAAAACACATTATAGTGAAAAATTAACTAATACTATAGTGTGTTTTTAGTTGAATAAAAGTATAAAAGTATATATAATATGGCCGTAATAAACTATGGGAGGAAAAATAGTAAGATGAAAAAATACGTTTATTCATTCGCCGAAGGTGATGCTACTATGAGAAATACCCTTGGTGGAAAAGGTGCTAACTTAGCTGAAATGACTAAATTAGGTTTACCTGTACCTCAAGGTTTCACAGTTTCAACTGAAGCATGTACTGCTTATTATGAAGATGGTGGTATTTCTGATGAAATCGCTGCTCAAATCGATGAAAAATTAGCAGAATTAGAAAAAATCAACAACAAAAAATTAGGAGATCCAGCTAATCCATTATTAGTATCTGTTCGTTCTGGTGCTAGAGAATCTATGCCAGGTATGATGGATACAGTATTAAACTTAGGTTTAAATGACGTTGTAGCTGAAGGATTTGCTAAAATTACAAATAACGAAAGATTCGTTTATGACTCATACAGAAGATTTATCCAAATGTTCGCTGACGTTGTAAAAGGATTCCCAAAATCAGATTTCGAAAGAAAATTTGATGCAATCAAAGAAGAAAAAGGTGTTCAATTCGATACTGAATTAACAGCTGATGACTTAAAAGAAGTTGTAGAAATCTACAAAAAAGCATACAAAGAACATGCTGGTGTTGATTTCCCACAAGATCCAAAAGAACAATTAATGGAAGCTGTTAAAGCTGTATTTGGTTCTTGGAACAATGAACGTGCTATTACTTATAGACGTTTAAATGATATCCCAGGTTCATGGGGAACTGCTGTTAACGTTCAAACAATGGTTTACGGTAACACAGGTGATGATTCAGGAACTGGTGTTGCATTTACTCGTAACCCAGCAACTGGTGAAAAGAAATTATATGGTGAATACTTAATGAATGCACAAGGTGAAGACGTTGTTGCTGGTATTCGTACACCTCAACCAATCGCTACTTTAAATGAAGTTATGCCTCAATGTTATGAAGAATTCGTTAAAGTATGTAATATTCTAGAAAGCCATTATAAAGATATGCAAGATATGGAATTTACTATTGAACATGGTAAATTATATATGTTACAAACTCGTAATGGTAAGAGAACTGCACAAGCTGCATTAAAGATCGCTGTTGATTTAGTAAACGAAGGTATGTTAACTAAAGAAGAAGCTATCTTAAAAGTAGATCCAAGACAATTAGATCAATTATTACACCCATCATTTGATGCTGATGCATTAAAGAGTGGTAAAGTAGTAGCTACTGGTTTAGCTGCATCTCCTGGTGCTGCAACTGGTCATGTATACTTCACTGCTGAAGATGTAATGGCTGCTAAAGAAAACGGTGTAGAAGATATGGTATTAGCTCGTCTTGAAACATCTCCAGAAGATATCGAAGGTATGGTTATCGCTCATGGTGTATTAACTGTACGTGGTGGTATGACTTCACACGCTGCAGTAGTTGCTCGTGGTATGGGTACTTGCTGTGTAGCTGGTTGTGGAGAAATCAAAGTTGATGAAGAAGCTAAAACATTAACATTACCAGATGGTACACAATTACATGAAGGTGATTGGTTATCATTAGATGGTTCTACAGGTAATGTATATGCTGAACAAATTAAAACAGTTGAACCTGAAATCTCTGGTGACTTCGGAACATTCATGGGATGGGCTGATGAAATCAGAACATTAAAAGTTCGTACAAATGCTGACAACCCAAGAGATGCACACACTGCTGCAAGATTTGGTGCTGAAGGTATTGGTCTTTGCCGTACAGAACATATGTTCTTCGACGAAGAAAGAATCTTTAACTTCAGAAGAATGATCACTGCTGAAGATGTTGAAACAAGAGAAGAAGCTTTAGAAAGAATCTTACCTTATCAACAATCAGACTTCGAAGCATTATTCAAAGAAATGGAAGGATATGGAGTAAACATTCGTTTCTTAGATCCACCACTTCATGAATTCTTACCTCATACTGATGAAGAAATTAAACCATTAGCTGAATCATTAGGTATGACATTCGAAGCATTAAAAGCTAGAGTTGAATCATTAAAAGAATTTAACCCAATGATGGGTCACAGAGGATGCCGTTTATCAGTTACTTATCCTGAAATTGCAGCTATGCAAACAAAAGCTGTTATCAGAGCTGCAATCAATGTAGAAAAGGAAACTGGTAAAACAATCGTTCCTGAAATCATGATTCCACTTGTTGGTGATGTAAACGAATTAAAATATGTTAAGAATGTAGTTGTTAAAACTGCTGATGCAGAAATCGCTGCTGCTGGTGTTAAGATGGAATACAAAGTTGGTACAATGATCGAAATCCCAAGAGCTGCATTAACTGCTGATGAAATCGCTAAAGAAGCTGAATACTTCTCATTCGGTACTAACGACTTAACTCAAATGACATTCGGATTCTCACGTGATGATGCTGCTAAATTCTTATCAGAATACTACAGCAAAAACATCTTTGAATCTGATCCATTCGCTCACATCGATGAAAATGGTGTTGGTCAATTAATGCAAATGGCTATCGAAAAAGGTAGATCAGTTCGTCCAGGTATGCCAATGGGTATCTGTGGAGAACATGGTGGAGATCCAAGAACAGTTGAATTCTGTAATAAGATTGGATTAACTTATGTATCTTGTTCACCATTCCGTGTACCTTTAGCTAGATTAGCTGCTGCACAAGCTGTTGTAAAACAAGGTAAATAATTAACCGTAATTAAGAGATATGATTAAATCATATCTCTTTTTTTTGTTGTAGTGATTTTGTATAATACTTCTTAGGTGATGAGAAAATGAAAAATTTATCTTTAGATAGTTTATCAGTATTATTATTTTGTAGTGATTTACTGATTGACGAAGAAAACAAATTAGATGAAGAAGAGTGGGATCAAGTAACGCATTCATTAGATAAGTTAAAGAAGAATCCTGCTTATTTATTTGATTTAAATCAATTTAATCTTTCCAATAATCTTCAATTAGATTCAATCATTGTATCTAAAATGTTAAATAGAATGCATGAAATAAATTCTTTATTACATGCATTAAATGCAATTAATGAAGAACATATTTTTATTACAACAATTTATGAAGAGGATTATCCAGAATTATTAAAGGAATATAAACACAAACCTTTATATTTATATTATTCAGGTCATTTAGATGAAATAAATCATGCGATTAGTATTTATGAGGATAAACATACAAAATCTAATAAAACATTAATAGATTTAATTTTGTATAAGATGTTAAATGAAGAAACATCATTGTTGGTACATTCATCATCTTCTTATGCTTTTAAATCCTATTTAAAATTAGGTGGTAAGGTGATTCTTGTTGTAAAAGATCATTGTTTTGATTTAGTACATCAATATAAAAAATATCTATCAAATAATCAGTTAACGATTATCAGTATTGCTGATCCATATGGTTATGAATCATTACTAAGTGAATCATTACTTTATAATATATCTTTAAATAGTTCTTTATATTCAATAATAGTGCATACTGATCATAATGATTTATTATATAAATCTATATTGAATATAAGAAAATTAGGAAATAAAAGACAATTAATCTATAATTCTAAAGATAATTTAGGAAATTTAGAATTAATAGCTTTAGGTTGTACTCCTTTTATGATAGAAGATCTACAGTCTGTATTATCT
>R03__coassemble_1111_pt1 | contig 13266 bp, 10 predicted proteins | sample R03__metabat2_low_PE_061 | metagenome-assembled genome bin R03 | reverse complement strand
TACCTGCACCGCTCATTCCTGTAACTACTACAATTTCAATTAATTCCATATCCTTTTACCTCCTTCTCTACTATAACAAATTTCCAACTTTAAGTGTACTTATTTACTACATAACGATGCAATATATTGTCCAGCTATCGCACCATCTGAACAAGCAGTTACTACTTGTCTTAACTTTTTATTTGTGACATCCCCTACCGCAAATAATCCTTTTTCTTTTGTCTCTTTATTTTCATCTACTTCAATATAACCTTCTGTATTCGTTAAATGTAAAGATGATACAAAATCAGTAATAGGATCTAATCCGATAAACGGGAAGATGCCTGATACATTTAATGAATCTATTTCTTCAGTATTTGAATCAATGATTTTAAGTCCTGCGACTTTATTATTTTCTTCTATGATTTCATATGGTTTCTTTAAGTAATGAAAGATAATATTTTCTTTACTTTGTGCCTTAGATACAATATATTGATCTGCACGTAAGACATCTCTTCTTACAATCACATGTACCTTTTCTACAACTGTTGATAAGTAGATAGCTTCTTCAATAGCGGAGTTTCCTCCTCCAATAACAGCGACTTCTTTTCCTTTATAGAATGGGCCATCACATACTGCACAATATGAAACACCTTTACCTGTTAATGCTTCTTCTTTCTCAATACCCATTTTTCTCTCTACTGTACCTGTTGCGATGATGACATATTTAGATTCTATTTCTGTATCAGTAACAGTCACAAAGTGATCATCTACTTTTTTGATTTCTTGAACATCACCATATTCGTATTCTGCGCCAAAGGATAAACAATGTTCAAACATTGAATAAGCTAACTCTGGTCCTTTTTTGATACTACCAGGATAGTTTTCTATTTCGGCAGTTAAGTTAAGTTTTCCTCCAGGCGCACTTTTATCTAATACTTTTACTGTTAATCCAGCTCTAGATGCATATAAAGCAGCTGTTAATCCTGCAGGTCCAGCACCAATAATTAATAAATCTAACATATTTGTTTCTCCTTTATATAAGGTATGATTTCTTTGATTGTATGTACCATTAAATCCGGTTTTGATTCTAGTAATTGATTTAAGTTATTTGAATAATAGACACCTACTGTATCTACATTTGCATTCTTTCCTGCAAGTATATCACTTGCGTTATCTCCAACATACATGCCAGTACTTACTTTAAGATGTTGTAATGTTTTTAGGATACCCTCTGGATCTGGTTTTACTTTTTTTACATCTTCATGCGTTAAGATGATGTCAAAGTAATCTTGTAAGTTAAATAATCTTAGTCCAATCATCACAGCTTCTCTTCTTTTTGTGGAGACAATCGCTAAAGGATATCCAGTATCTTTAAGATATTCTAATGTATTGATGGCATCATCATAGATTGTCACAAATTCTTCTTGATGATATAAGTTATGTTCTTGGTAGGTTTCTACTGCCAACATCACTTCTTCTTTACTATCAAAATATCTTGAAAAAGAATCATATAATGAAGGTCCTAGAAATGATTTATGTTCTTGATCACTTACAATATATCCAGGCATTAATTTATTAAATGTATAATTGAAGCTTGCTTTAATTAAAGAAGCTGTATCTAGTAATGTTCCATCTAAATCAAATATGACTGCGTAATCTTTTCTCATAACTATTCCTCAATACACGTATTTTATCATATAATTCATATTAGTCCAAAAATAAGTTTTATGTGTTATAATGCATAGGTAATATTTTTTGGGGGTACATAATTATGATTGAGAAGTTTGATGTATATATTACACCTTTTAAATTATCACGTACGATACATATATATTTGCCTAATAATTATCACAATAGTGATGAGAGATATCCTGTAATGTATATGTATGATGGACATAACTTGTTTTATGATAGTGATGCAACCTATGGAAAGTCTTGGGGGTTAAAGGATTTTCTAGATCAATATGATAAACCTTTTATTATTGTAGGGATTGAATGTAATCATGAAGGAAATGAAAGATTAAATGAATTCTGTCCTTATGATTGTAAGAGTACATTTTTAGGAGATATCCAAGGTAAAGGGGATGTATTAATGGAATGGGTGATTCAAGAACTAAAGCCATTAATCGATCATAATTATAGAACCTATACTTCTAGAGAATGTACAGGTATTGGTGGTAGTAGTATGGGTGGATTAATGGCCTTATATACCATATTACATCATAATGATGTATTCTCTAAGGCAGCTTGTTTATCTAGTGCCATTGCATTATGTAATGAAGATGTCACAAAAGAATTAATCCAATCAAACATCAATCCAGATACAAGAGTTTATCTAGGATATGGTAAAAAAGAAGTTAGAGGTAAGTTAAGACTTGCCTTTATTGAAAACTTCCACAATAAAATAAAAGATCATTTAGAAAATCAAGGTGCTTGTGTGATGTTTAATCTAACAAATGGAAAGCACAATGAAGAAAGTTGGGAAAAAGAAAACCCAGTATACTTTAATTTCTTATGGAGACAATAAAGAAGATTCGTTGAATCTTCTTTTTAATTACGATATTGAAATAACCCCCAGTTGGGGGTTATTGATTAAAAATCATATTAAAAGGACCAATCAAATGATTGATCCTTTTATCTTTTATATTTTTAGACTGCAGGTGGAGAATAATTAATCCAAATACTAATTGCATCTGCATTATCAACATGAATTGTAGCTTTCTTATAACCATTATCTAGATCCACGACATCTGCCATCTTATCTTTATCATTTACCTTAAATTCAGTAAATCTATATCCACTTCCTCCAGTAAATGTCAATATAATTGTACCTTCACTCGCATAATAAGCTCTCGCATATGTACCACCATTAAATTGAGTAGAGAAAGTATTCAATGTATATGTAGGTGCTTCATCTTCTAAACTAATCCAGAACGTTGGACGAGCACCGATGCTAGAATCATTTCCTACTTTATTTTCGAATGTTCCAGCATTAGACAAGCAGTATCCCGCAAGTGAACTTTGTCCATAAGTTGGATTATTTTGATATATGTTTGTAGCTGAAACCCAGAATCCTGACTTAGTATTCGTTGCATCCCATGAGAATTTAGAAGCATAATCTTGCGCATCTTTAGCATCTAGCGCAAATAATTTATCGCTTAATACCCATTCATAGCACCCTCCTATACTACTACCTCCAGCTTTATAGTAAGTAAAATATGAATCCACGATATATTCATCACTATTGAGTCCTTGACCCGTTGTTGAATTACTATAGAAACTATTCATAAATGAAGTTAATGCAGTATTTTCATAGCGTTCTTCATTTGTGCTACTAGCACATATAACATCATCGAAATATGATGTAGCGTAAATATCCTTAGTAATAAGTTGGGCTTTATTATTTTCTGTATCTACTTTTAATACATAACAATCCACCCCATTAATACTAACAACATCACTACTAGTAAGATTTGATTCTCCCGCTTCATATAGCGTTTTATTGTTGGTATTGATCGATAATACTTTTTCTCTATATGGATTTACTTTTACGATATTAAATGTTTTTGAGATAGAACCTGTATAGTTATTAATACCTGTAATAATGACTGTTGCAGTTCCTTTTTTGATATTATCTTTATAACTTAAAGTATAATCAGTTCCTTTAACTAGTGTAGTATTGCCATCTTTTACTATTGGTTCTACTTTGATTTCTGAACCTGTATAAGTATAGCTTGCATTAATACCAGTAACAGTAAAATTAGATAAATCTTTCTTTTCTACAGCAGTCGTTGTAGGTGTTACTGTTGTTGATGAAGTAGTTGATGCAGTTGCGACTATCTTTTTTACACTTGCCTTTTTTGAAGTTGATGATGACTTCTTAGTAGAGGTAGTAGTTGTGATAGTTGTTGTATCTGATGTTACAACTTCTTCATCTTGTGTTTCCTCTTCATCAGTTGTTTGATCATTATCTTGATTGTTTGTGGTTGTTTCTGTAACTTCTTTTTGCGATGAGCTTGTTGTATCTTTTGAACAAGATTTAAATCCAAATATACAACATAAAACAAGCACAATCACAATAATCAATGATATGATTTTCTTTTTGCTTGAATCCATTGTTGTACCTCCTTTTTAAAATTCTAAATAAATCATATCATAATTACCCCCCCCGATTTAAAGCACAAAAAAAGAAATACCCTTATAGTATTTCTTTTACTTTGTATTGATTATTCTCTTCTACTACAATTGTAGCACTGGCATTTTTAGGAAATAGCATTAATGGTTTCTTGATTAAATCAGATACTGCCGAAAATATAAAACAACCATGTCCTACAATTAAATATGTTTTATTGTCTTCTAAGTCTTTTAAAAAAGACTTAGAATTAATAATCATTTCTTTTGGGCTATTGCCTTTAAAGAGTTTATAGTTCATTCCTCTAGTAAATAATAGAAATGGTGTTCTCAGATACTCTTTTCTACCATCAAATATACCAAAGTCTAATTCTCTTAATCTTTCATCAATATTAAGTGAATAAAGATCTTCCACGAGTATAGAGGCTGTTTGAATAGCTCTACCTTGAGGAGATACATAGACTTTATCAATGTGTGTTAGATCTAATCTTTCTTTTAAAGACTTTACTTGTGAGATACCAAGCTCACTTAAGGGTGAGTCCACTCTCCCTTGAGTGATTTTATTTAGGTTATATACAGTTTGACCATGTCTTACATAAATAAGTGTTTTCATTATTGTGGTATTAAGGATAAAGCTACCCTTCCTCTTTCATCTACATCTAATACATATACAGTCACAATATCCCCTACTGAGACGATATCTAAAGGATGATTGACTCTAGCATGAGACATTTTTGAAATATGTACTAATCCATCATCATGTAATCCAATATCTACGAATGCGCCAAAGTCTACTACATTTCTAACAGTACCTTCTAGACTCATACCTGGTTTTAAATCCTTTAATTCTAATATATCTGATTTAAGTAAGGCAGTTGGATATTCATCTCTTACAGTTCTAAGTGGTGATGATAAGGCATCTACAACATCACTAAATGTATAGTCATCTACATTGAATGTATTTTGAATTCCTTTGAGTTCATCTTTAATATTTCCGATATCTGATACATCTTTATTGATAGATTTCAAGATATCTAATGCAAGATGATAACTTTCAGGGTGAATGGATGTTTCATCTAATTTGTTTTGTCCACCTAATATTCTTAAGAATCCTGCTGATTGTACGTAGGCTTTATTTCCTAGTTTTGGCACATTTAATATTTCATTTCTAGACTTATATGGTCCATTTTCTTCTCTATACTTTACAATATTCTCTGCGATACTACTTGTACATCCTGATACATATTGTAGTAGTGATGGAGATGCTGTATTAATATCTACCCCTACTAAGTTAACCGCTTTTTCTACAACGAAGTCTAATCTTTCTGTTAAGTCTTTATTATTCATATCATGTTGATATTGACCAACAGAGATGGATTTAGGATCTATCTTTACAAATTCACTTAATGGATCTTGTACTCGTCTTGCGATAGAAACAGCACTTCTTTCTTCTACTTGAAAATCTGGGAATTCTTTTTGTGCGATCTTACTTGCACTATAGACGGAAGCACCTGCTTCAGAGACAATGACGTACGATAATTTTAAGTTATATTTTTTGATATAATCCGCTATAAACTTTTCTGTTTCTCTACTTGCAGTACCATTACCAATGGCGATAACATCAATTGGATATTTCTTTAATAAAGATGAAAGGATTGCTTCATCTTTTGAATGATCTTTGTTAGGTAATGAGGCATAGAATTTTGATATTTCTAATACCTTACCTGTTTTATCTACGACTGCCAGTTTACATCCTGTTCTAAATCCAGGGTCTACTCCTAACATCATCTTATCTTTTAATGGGGCTTGTAGTAATAGTTTTTCTAAGTTAGATGAGAATACATCCAGTGAAGCAAGTGATGCTTTCTCAGTTAATTCCGATCTAATTTCTCTTTCTATTGAAGGATAGAGTAATCTTTTGAATCCTTCAGTAATTGCGTCCACAATAATTTCTTTTAAATTGGTTTCTCTTTTTCCAATGAAGCCAAAAGTAATATAGTCAATAAAACGTTCTATATCATAATCAAATGATACTGTGATGACTTTTTCTTTTTCAGCACGGTTAATCGCAAGTACTCTATGATTTGCGATACGATTTAATCTTTCTGTATAGTCATAATACATTTGATATGTTTTCTTTTCATCTACCGCATTCTTTTTCACTTTTGTGACAATGAGTCCTGTTTTATACAACATATCTTTTGTATATTGTCTATATCTTGAAGTTTCTGATACTTTGAATGCAATGATATCTTTCGCACCAGATAAACATGCTTCTTTATCTAAATCCTCTTTAATATACTTTTTCACTTCTTCATCAATGTTGCCATTTCTTGGACATTTCAATATATAGTCTGCTAGAGGTTGAAGCCCTGCTTCAACTGCTAACATGGCTTTAGTCTTTTTCTTTTCTTTATAAGGTTTATAGATTTCATCTACTTGGGATAGTTTTGTACAGTTATTAATAGATTCTTTAACTTCATCATTTAACATCCCTTTTTCATCTATTAATCTTATAACATCTTCTTTTCTTTCTTTTAGTTTTACTGCATAAGTATACAATTCATTAATTAAACGAATTTGATCTTCATTTAATGCCCCAGTTTTTTCTTTTCTATAACGTGCAATGAAGGGAACTGTGTTCCCTTCTTCTAACATTTCTAATACGACTTCTACTTGTGTATTTTTAAGATTTAATTCTTTTGCACATGATTCAATAATTTCTTGATTCATAATTCCTCACTAATTCATACTAATTGATTTTACGACAATGATGTTTCCATCACTCTCATTATAAGTAATCATTACTTGATCACCTGATTTCACAAATGGTAATTCATTACTTTGTGATATATCTACTATATAGATTTTATCTGATCCTTCTAATTTTAGATAATATTGTGTATTACCCTCAACGATGGCTGATTCTATATCAGTTACTTTTGAAGTCAATTCTTTCGTATCTGTTTCTACTTCTGTATCGCCACTTTGAGATAATACTTTATAATATGCTTCTTGTGCTTCTTCAACACTATCTCCTGTTGCGACTAATTGATAGTTTTTCACATTAACAAATGCATATTTCTTTACAAGCCCTGCATCATCTTTTAAAGATAAGAAGTATGTTGGTTCTCCACCACTATTGATGAGTATTGGGAAGGTTGCTGAATAACCTAAGTTTTGAACTTTCCCTTCTGCGCTTGATTGAGCACTTGTTTCATCGGCACCTGTAATAGAATAGTAGTTTGCTTTTTTAGTACGACAATTAATTAACGCGAATCCTACGTTACTTGCATCACTTGAAAGTGATGTGAGTCCTGTATACATATATACATCATCATCTAAGGCAATATAGTTATAACCATCCGTTGGAGTTAATACTCCTTTTTGAGAGAATAATGTATTAAAGAAACCGTTCTTATATTGTCCCCAGTTTTCAAGCTGCGTCATAAGTAATTCTTCTGAATAGACTCTATCTACCCATTCTGGAATATCATCTACTTTATAATATTGAGATTCACCTGTTACAGCATTAACAATGATTGCGCCTGTGACATCTTTCCCACCAAACAAACCAATCTTATATGTATAAGTAGAGGCTATATAATATGGGATGCCATCATCATCTATTTCAAAGTCTGGTTCATCAAACATCATTGTAGGATAGTTTATTCTTATATGACGATCAATATCCCTAAAAAACATATCGCTATATGAATATTTCATTGGTTCATCTAATCTTACAACTTCTGCTTTTTGATCTACCATGTTAACTCTTATATAAGCAGGCAATCCATTCGAATGGTTAGTGAACCATTTAATTAATCCTGCATATGAGATCGTTGTGACACGATAAGGTTCATCTTTGTAGTTGATTTGTGTATAGTCATCATCTACTTCAAATTGGGATACATAATCAACAATTGTCCCCATTTGTTTATTTCCTAGTCTTTCTGCACTGTCTCTATCTACGACTGGAATTGTCTTAAAGTTTACTTTATCAATATCTTCATTAAAATCTGCACTTTCATTCATATTAAGTTGTGCTTGATATGAAGATGCATGGAAGATAGGTAAACTTACGATATTTCCTACAATAACTAAGACAATACATAACCCAGTAATAATAAAACTACTCTTAGATATCTTTGTGGTATAACCACTAAATGTGAGTGTTAATATACCAAAGATGAAACATAATATACTCAAGAATATATCAAAAGAAGGAGATCTTAAATTGATTGGTAGTAAGATAAACCATTCTAAAATTAAAGCGAGTATTAATGTAATAATAAGTGCTTTAATCCATCCATTACGATGTACTTCTTTTACTTCTTGCGTTTTAAATGTATGGTTATTAAAAATATTTTGACCTTCTGTATTAAAGAATAATGCTTTTATATCTTTAATCATATCATTTAAATTAAATTGTCTATTCATTTATAATACACTCCTTTAATGCTTGAATGAGTTTTTCTAGTTCATCTAATGAATTTAGGGTAGCCCCTGCAGCTAATGCATGTCCACCACCTCTAAATTGATTTGCAACTTGATTGATTGGAATATCTCTACTTCTAATTGAAACTCTATAATTATTGTCTTTTATGTTTTGAGTTAACGCAAAGTAGATAGGATATTCTTTGATATTTGATAATAGTTGTACATAGTTACTTCCTTCACTACGATCAATTCCTAACATTTTTAATGTTTCATCTGACAGGTAATAGTAAGCAACCCCACCATCTGTTTTATAATTATTTAAGATATATTTTTGTACATCTAAAGATACTTTAGATTCTAAATACATGTCTTGATATAACTTAGATAAATCAATACCCGTATTCAATAAAAAACTTGCCGCTTCAAACGTTTTAGAAGTTGTAGAGTTAAATAGGAATCTACCACTATCTCCTACAATACCGATATATAAACATTTCGCAATGTCTTGATTGATTGGTAATTGATGCTCTTTAATCAGTAATGTGATGATTTCTGAGCATGAAGAAGCATGCTCATCAACAATGTTTTCTTTTCCAAAATTATCTACAATGATATGATGATCTATTTTTAGTAAATCATCACATACAGATATATCCCCATCAATTCTTTCTTTATTTGCGGTATCTACCACAATACCTAATGTTTTACCAACTTGTAAATTATCACTTGTAAAAGTTGGGTATATATTCAACAAAGGATGATTCATATTACCACCTAATACGATATTCCCTTTATATATTTCTTTTAATACAAAGTAGGTTCCAAGTTGTGAACCAAAGGCATCATAGTCTGGATTGATATGACGATAGATAATGATATTTTGATAATCTTGAATATTCATTGTGAGCACTCCTTTTTACGATTACATTATAATACAATAAAACAAACATAAAATACACTTAAAAGCAAAATAAAGGCCTTTATTTTGCCTCTAATTTTTGTATTTACATCTTATTTTATAATTGTAACTGATTTTAAGTTACAATTATAGAATAACATCTACATATATATTTTTCTTTAATACTTTTATAAAAAAAGAAGTACTCATATTTAATAAGTACTTCTTCTACTTATATTATAATCCTAATAATCTTACAGTATCTCTTGCGATCATGACTTCTTCATTAGTAGGTACAACATATACTTTAATCTTAGAATCTGGTGTAGAGATTAATCTATTACCATCTTCTCTCTTTTCGTTTAATGCTTCATCGATATAACATCCTAAAGCTTCATTTAATTCTTTTACAACTAATGAACGAGTAAGTGATGAGTTTTCACCAATACCTGCAGTAAATGCGATTGCATCACATCCACCAAGTTCTACAAAATAACTTCCTACGAATTTTGCGACTGTTCTTGCATATAACTTCATAGTAATAATCGCTCTTTCGTCACCTTTTTCATAAGCAGCTTGAACATCTCTAGAATCAGAAGAAATACCTGATACACCAAGCATACCTGATTGTTTATTGTAGATTGTATTCATTTCTGCAGCTGTTTTTCCTAACTTTTCACATAAGTAAGGCATAACGCTAGGATCAACATCACCAGTACGAGTTCCCATCATCACTCCAGCAAGTGGTGTAAGACCCATTGATGTATCCATACATTTACCATTTTTAACTGCTGATAAAGAGGCACCATTTCCTAAGTGACATACAATTACCTTTGATTCAGCAGGATTTCCTAATTCTTCAATTACTTGTTGAGATACATATTTATGTGAAGTACCATGAGCACCATATCTTCTTACTTTATAATCTGTATAGTATTCATATGGTAATGCATATAAATAGTTTTCAGGAGCCATTGTTTGGTGGAAAGCTGTATCGAATGTAAATACATGTTGTACACCAGGTAATGCTTCTTTGAAGGCTCTGTATCCAACTAAGTGAGCCGCATTGTGTAATGGTGCTAAGTCGATTAATTCAGTAACCTTTGCGACTACATCATCGTCTACAACTGCTGAATCATTGAAGTAGGCACCACCCTGGACAATTCTATGTCCTACAGCGTTGATTTCATTTAATTCTTTAACGATTCCTTCATTTACTAATGCTTTTAGTAACATATCTACTGCAACACCATGATCTTTAATTGGTGTTTCTGTTGATTTCTTTTCTCCGTTTACTTTAATTGTGAAGACACCCATATCTAACCCAATTCTTTCAACAACACCTGAAGTGATGACTTCTTCACTTGGCATATTGAATAATTGGAATTTTAAAGATGAACTTCCAGCATTGACTGCCATTACTTTTGTCATAATTATTTCCTCCTATTTGTCGATATTATAATACAATAATTGTATTTCTTATTCAATTAGAAGATATCTTCTTCTTTTGAATAGTTTTCATCTATGACGATTGTTTCAACATTTTTAATACATTCTTCAACTTGTGACTGATAGTCCCATAATGCTTCAAAACTTTCTGCTTTATATGTTTTAGGTTTTGTGGCAGGTTGTTTTGGGGTGAAGATTGTACAACAATCTTCATGAGGTCTTATGGATATATCATAGGTATCAATCTTTGTAGCGATATCAATGATTTCTAGTTTATCTAAACAAGCAACAGGTCTAATCACTGGCATATTGATGACTGAATTAATCGTGTTGATTGATTCTAATGTTTGCGAAGCCACTTGACCAATGGATTCTCCATTAACAATGGCCAAACAATCATTATTTTTAGCGACACCTTCTGCAATGCGATACATCATTCTTCTCATGACGGTCATTGCATAAGACTCATCACAATATTCATAGACTTTAAGTTGTAAATCAGTAAATGGTACAACATGTACCTTAATACGTTTATAACCATAGTCTTTTAGTTTATATGCGAGATCGTATACTTTTTCTAACGCAAAGTCACTTGTATAAGGTGGTGAAGCATAATGAATGCATTCTATTTCTATTCCACGCTTTAAAGTCATATACCCTGCGACTGGTGAGTCAATCCCACCCGATAACATAAGTAATGCTTTTGCGCCTACACCTACTGGATATCCTCCAGCACCATGAATGACTTGGTCATAGATATAAGTATATTCTTGTCTTAATTCCACTTTTACTTCAATATCAGGATGATGTACATCTACTTTTAATGCCTTATTTGTATGATGGAATACATATCCTGCAATTGCCTTATTAATATCCAATGATTCCATTGGATATTCTTTATAATGACGTTTAGTAGCGATCTTAAATGATAAAGCATCACTTCGATTAATAATATCCGATACGACTTCTTTAATCACCTCTAAGTCTGTTTCTACTTTATAACAGATACTAAATGAATGTATACCAAATACTTTCTTTAAATCTTCACTTACCTTTTTATGATCTTCCCCATTTAATAAAATATATATACGATCATAAGTGACTTCATATTCTAAGGAAGTATAGGATGAAAGTGTACGTTTGATATTATTCGCAAGTTTTCTAATAAATGTTTTTCTGTTTTTTCCTTTTGTGGAGAGTTCTCCAAATCTTACTAATATATGACTTGCTTCCATGAATTATCCCTCTTGTTTCTTTAATTCTTTTAATGCATGATGTAGTGTTTCTACAAATGTATCTATTTCTTGAATCGACGTCGTATGTGATAAAGATACACGAATAACACTTTTCTTATATACATCACTTATATGCATATTTTCTATTGTATGACTTGGTGTATCACTTCTAGATGAACAAGTACTCTTAGTAGAAATATAAATATCTTTTGATTCTAAATAGTGTAAGATGACCTCTGGTTTATATCCTGGAAGTGACAAAGACAAGATATAGGGTGAACATGTATCATCTGACAATACAACCACTTCTTCACTAAGTTTACTTTTTAAATATGCATTTAACTTTTTAACTGCATGAAAGTGTGCTTCTCTATTAGCAAGTGCTAAACGTAATGTTTTATAGAACATGGTATTTGTCGCAATATTACTTGTGCCACCACGAAGAGAAAATTCTTGTTGGCCACCATTAATAAGTGGGACTAAGTTACAGTTAGATTTCTTATAAAGCATCCCACTACCCTTTAATCCGTTAATCTTATGAGCGCTAAAGCTAGCTAGATCACATAATGATAAATCAATAGGATATTTTGCGAGTGCTTGAACACAATCGACATGATATTTTGTTTTAGGATTTTTGTTTCTTATAATATCGCTAATCTTCTTAATATCATTGACGATACCAACTTCGTTATTTACATACATTGTAGAGACGAGTATTGTGTCATCTCTTATTTTATCTTCTAACTCTTTTAAGTTAAGATGATTATTCTCATCTAAAGAAATAAAGTCTACTTCATAGCCGAATACATCTCTTAATTCTAAAAAAGCATTATAGACACTAGAGTGTTCAAGACATGTTGTAATAATATGATTCCCTCTATTTTTATAGTTAAAACATGTGCCTTTGATTGCTAGGTTGTTTGCTTCAGAAGCACCTGATGTAAAAATAATTTCATTACTTTTAACATTAAAAGTTTCAGCAATCATACTTCTTGCTTTTTCTTGAAGTGTATTTGCCTTCATCCCTAAATTATACAACGAATCTGCATTTGCAAAATGTTCATTCAATAATTTTATATAACCATTCTTTACTTCTTCATTTAATGGTGTTGTGGATACATAATCTAAATA
>R03__coassemble_1100_pt1 | contig 13325 bp, 12 predicted proteins | sample R03__metabat2_low_PE_061 | metagenome-assembled genome bin R03 | reverse complement strand
TGAACAAAAAAGACGCAGGCAGGAAATGCAACGTAAAGAAGCAGAAGATGCTTCAGCTAAATCTATGAGAGAAAAATATTTTAAAATGTTTCATACAGAAGACTAAACAAGTGGAAGAACTATTCTTCAACTTGTTTTAATTTTAGGTAACATTTTCTCCATTAAATACTGTTTTAGAGTATTTACTGGAGAAAATAAAGAAAAAATGTGCCTTAGCACATTATTTCTTTAGTCTTTTGTTTTTAAAATATTTTTGTAGTAAATCAATACATTCTTGATCGTTACTACAATCCAATTCTACATTATGATTATATGTATGATCTTTTATTAAATGACTCATTGCATCCCATCTATTACTTGCTGTAGCATATACTACTTTAGATATTCTACTTTGTAGTATTGCGCCTGTACACATAATACATGGTTCTAAAGTAGTATATAAAACACATTCATCTAGATGCCATGAGTCTAAATATGAAGAGGCTTGTTTTATTGCGAGTATCTCTGCATGAGCAGTAACATCTTTATTTTCTTCTTTATGATTATAACCTACTCCTATAATTTCATTATCTTTTACAATGACTGCACCTATTGGTATCTCATCATGTTTATAAGCGAGTAAAGCTAAATCATACGCTTTAGACATATATTCGTTCATATTGTGATCATCCTATAATAAAAGTACCATTACACATAGTTTTCTTCCTTAATGCTGCTACCTTCCGGTCCTGACATGGTTCGAAATAGACTATTGTAATGGCAAAAATATTATAACATAATCTTTTAATATTTAAAGTAAAAGATAATCGCTATACGATTATCTAATTATTTGAATAGTTATAATCAATATTATCAATATATTCTTTTATATATTTAAGTGCATTATTTACTTCATCATATTCTAATGCAAAATCTGTAATATATCTTGTATTTGCTTCCCAATATGACAACATATCTTTGTTATCATTTATAAATTTTGGTACTAATAATGAAACATCTTGAGATTTTGCTTGATTTAATAAGCTTCTTAAATTATGAACCTTTAAATACTCAACACCATTTTTTTCTAATTCATATTTTATACCTAATTCTGTTGCTTGTTGAAGGTGATAACCAGCTTGATTTAAAGATAATTCATCATCATTTCTATATTTTAAAATTAACTCAACCAAATCAATATGATGTTTAGCAATATCTAATAAAGTATTATCTTTCATATTAAATCCTTTCATATAAAATTAAACCGTTTTTATATATTTCATTTCTAAGCCTTTGATCAACATGATAATTATCCCAAAAATCATAATCAAAATCTACAAAACAATCTATAGGTATACATTTAGGATCTTTATCAAATTCTACATAAATATCAACATCACTACCACTATGACATCTTTTAGTAATACTAGATCCAAAAATGATAATTTTTCTTACTAAATCATTCTTTTTTAACTCATCAAGTAATATTTTTACTTTTCTTTGCTGGATAGGGTAAATATATTCACATTTATCAAAAGGTTCATTTATACAAATTTTCCATTTATTTAATGTCATGTTCTTTATACCTCCTTATCTTTATTATATTTTACTACAAATATATATAAAATTATATTAAAAAAGGTAAGAATTGTAATACTTACCTTTAATAACTATTATTTAATAATTGTTTTACCACCCATATAAGGTTGTAATGACTTAGGAATATTAATTGATCCATCTTCATTATAGTTATTTTCAATTAATGCGATTAAAGCTCTTGTTGATGCAAGTACTGTATTATTTAATGTAGCTACATAATATGTACCATTTTCACCTCTAGATCTAATTGATAAACGTCTAGCTTGTGCATCACCTAATGTAGAACATGAACCAACTTCAAAGTATTTCTTTTGTCTTGGTGACCATGCTTCAACATCACATGATTTTTCTTTTAAATCAGCTAAATCACCAGTACAACATTCAAGTGTTCTTACTGGAATATCCATGCTTCTAAATAATTCTACAGTATATGACCACATTTTATTGTACCAATCCATGGCATCTTCATATTTACATATAACAATCATTTCTTGTTTTTCGAATTGGTGAACTCTGTAGATTCCTCTTTCTTCAATACCATGAGCACCTACTTCTTTTCTAAAACATGGAGAATAAGATGTCATAGTCACTGGTAAATCTTTTTCTTCAATGATTTGATCTTTGAATTTACCAATCATACTATGTTCTGATGTACCGATTAAATATAAGTCTTCTCCTTCAATCTTATACATCATATTATCCATTTCTTCAAAACTCATTACTCCTGTCACAACATCAGAACGAATCATGAATGGTGGAATACAATAAGTAAAACCTTTATCAATCATGAAATCTCTTGCATATGACAACATTGCACTTGAAAGTCTTGCGATATCTCCCATTAAATAGTAGAAACCATTACCAGAAGTTCTTCCAGATGCATCTTTATCTAAACCACCTAATTTAGTAATAATATCCGCATGATATGGTATTTCATAATCAGGCACAAATGGATCACCAAACTTTTCAATTTCTACGTTTTCACTATCATCCTTACCAACTGGTACTGATGCATCAACGAAGTTAGGTATTTTCATCATCACTTCTTTTAATTTTGGTTCTAGTTCTTCTTCTAGTTTTTCTAATTTAGCTAATTCATCAGCCATAGATGCAACTAATTGTTTATTCTTTTCAGCTGCTTCTTTTTTTCCTTCTCTCATGAATTGACCAATTTCTTTAGATAATTTATTTCTTTGAGCTCTTAAATCAGAAGCTTTTGTTTTAGCATCTCTAAAGTTCTTATCTAATTCCACTGCTTTATCAACTAATTCTAATCGATCATGTTGGAATTTCTTTTTCATATTTTCTTTAACTGCTTCTGGATTTTCTCTTAATTTTGCGATATCAATCATTATTATTTCCTCCTAAAAATAAAAAAAGTACCTACACAGGGACGAATTAATCGTGGTACCACCCATATTCATATCTTCATAGATATCTTTATAGCTTTAACGGTACAACCGGAAGGGATTAGCTTCTCTCAAAGGTAGATTTCAAGTAATAGTTATACTAACTTACACCTAATTGTTAGCTCTCTTTAATAACTTAACTACTTTACTTAGCCTTCTCATCGATTTACACACAAAATTATAATTATATAAAAATTAAAGTCAATAAAATAAATGTTATTTATAAAATATACACATAAAGTATTTAATCTTTATGTGTATATTTTTCTAATATTCTTTTTATAAATAATGTAATAGCCAAACAAAGTGGGAAAAATGGTGTAAAAGGACCAGCCCAAAATACAACATAAGCAGTCGCTATTATAGAACCCGCGGATATTTTAAATAATGCATGAGCACCATAACCTACAAATACAGGTAAATACATAATAAAACATACTATAAAAAATAATATAATGGTATGCCAGTCTTTTAATTCAGTAATAACCCAATGAATTAATTCTTTTAATTTTATTTTTATTTTATCGTAATTACTCATTTTCTATTTTTTTTCTTAAATCAATACTATCTAATGTAATTAAACTAATTTTATTAATAAATTCTTGTTTTTCATTATAGTCTTTGAAATCAATATTGATTTTCTTTTTTAATATATCTAATTCTTTATTAATTTTATCTAGTTTATTAATTGCATCAATACCTCTTATATTTTCATCTAATGCTTTATTCTTCTTTTTCTTATTATATTGTTTAATATATGTTTCAAAATCAGATTGTGTCATTGATTTAAAATCTTCCATAACTTGATCTTGAAGATGATTAGGCATTCTAGAAATAATTAAAGCATGTCTTTTCTTAAGATATCCTTTTTCAAAATTCTCTTTTATTTCTTGATTGTGTGCAAAATAAATACTTATGTAATCTTTAACGGATGCAGGAGAGAAAGTGAAACCCGCTTCTTGAAGAATGTTAGATATATAATTATATTTATTTACATTCTTAGGAAGGTTCGTTAAATTCCCTTCACTATCTACTTTAAATATTACTTCAAAGTTTCTAAATATTTCAGATACAGATACTTGTCGAGTAGTTGTATTGGTCTCTGTAATAACAGATTGTATTTCTTCTTCAGTAGCACCATTAGGTAATATTAATACAAATGCTTTAGAGAATCTTTCTTTGTTAGTTTCATCATCTAAAAGAATCGCTTTTTTATGTAATGAAGAGATTGCTTTAAAACGTCTAGACCCTGCTTTAATTTCATATTTATCATCAAGTCTTCCTTTTTCATCAAGTAGTTGTACTACAATGATAGGTTGTAGTTGTCCTAAACGATCAATTGAATCTTCAAGAAATGATGTATCTTCTACGTTAAATCTATTCTCTGTATTATCTACTAATTGAGATAATGGAAGATATTGTGTATGATAGCCATTTGTATCATTCATACTCATCATATCTAACTGTTTTAATGCATCATTGATTATTTCATCTTTTTTACTAAATAAACCCATAATTTAAATCCTTATTTTTATCAAAAAGTGCCTATTTTTTAGAAATTAAATAAATTATTATGTTTATATTTATATATTTTCTAAATAAATACATTGTAATATAGTTATCGATAACCATATCAAACAATTTTTAAGTCTTATATATTTTATAAATATATAGTTGATTTGTAAATAAATAATTTAACACATAAGTGTACAAAAAAAGAACCACATATGTGGTTCTTTTCAATCTTAGATATCAGGTTGAATTGTAAACTTAGCATCAGGATCAGATTTACCAGCTTTCATCTTAGAAACAATACCATCGCCAACTACTTTAATAAATGCTTCTAGTTTTTCATCATCAGTTAGATAATCAATATCACTACCATTTAAGAATCCCATTTCTATTAAAATAGCAGGTACTTGATTTAAACGAATAACTCTATATTCACCACCAGTAGCATCAGTAGCTAACTCTTCACTTTGAGGTTTATACCCTGCGTCTTTTAATGCACTATGAATAGAAGTAGCTAACTCTTTAGAATCTATATAATCTTTATGATAGTAAATATGGTAACCACTCTTTTGACCACTTCCTACAATATTATCACAGTGAAGTGATACAAAGTAATCTGCATTTACACTTGGTCCCATTTCAGCTCTTGCACGTAAATCATTGTATTGAGCAACACCCGCATCGTTTGTATATTCTGTTTCTTCAAGATCAGAAACTTCTTCACGTGTATAGACGACTGTAACTCCTTTAGTTTCAAGATAAGCACCTAAGTACTTAGCTGCTTTATAATTGATTTCACCTTCAATATATTCACCATCAGGACTTGTAGCACCGTTATCTATAATACCTGATTTATTTTTAGCACCATGTCCTGGGTCTATTAATATTGTTCCAAGTTCTTCTGTAGTTGTATTATTAGAACTTGAATCATCTTTATTTGATTTACCACATCCAACAAGTAACATAGATGCAGTCATCAAACTTAATATTATCTTTTTCAATTTATTACCCTCCTTATAAAAGTGAGAAGAAGTGATTATTCAATCACTTCTTCTATTATTTCTTCTGATTTTTCTACAACTTCAACACTAGAAACAACAGAACCTTCATTGACTCTTATTAGTCTTACACCTTGTGTATTTCTTCCAGCAACTTTAACTTGTTCCATAGGAAGTCTTATTACAATACCAGCATCAGTAATAATCATTAAGTCTTCATCACCATTAACAGCTCTTATTGTAACCATAGCACCAGTCTTTTGTGTCATATTAATTGTTTTAACACCCTTACCACCTCTGTGAGCAAGTCTATAATCATTAATATCACTCATCTTACCGTAACCATTTTCAGATATACACATTAAGTATTTACCTTCATAAGTTGTTGTAACACCTACAATGTGAGAACCATCAACATTCATACCTCTAACACCTGATGCAGTTCTACCCATTGAACGAATATCACTATTTTTGAATCTTACTAATTTACCATTAGAAGCTCCAATTAATATTTCATCATCATTACTTGTAAGTTTTACACCTACTAGTTCATCATCTTCTTTTAATGTAATTGCTATCTTACCTGAATTTCTAATATTCTTATATTCTTCAAGTAATGTTTTCTTCACAATACCATTTTTTGTGACAAACAATAAGAATAATTCTTTATCATCTTCTATCTTACTCTTATCAATAGAAATCATAGATTTAACTGTTTCATCTTTATCTAAATCTAATAAGTTAATAACAGGTAAACCTTTTGCTGTTCTACTATATTCAGGAACGTTATATCCTTTAATACGATATACTCTACCTTTATTAGTAAAGAATAATAAATCATCATGTGTACTCATATAATTTAATGCTTGTACAACATCATCATTATTCGTACTCATACCTTTAATACCCTTACCACCTCTGTTTTGTGATTTATAAGTATCTACAGGTATACGTTTAATATAACCATTTGTTGTAAGAGAAATCATAATATCTTCTACAGGTATTAAATCTTCATCTTCTAAATCAAAAGTACCTTGGATAATTTCAGTTCTTCTCTTATCACCATACTTAGATTTAATTTCTAATAATTCATTTTCAATAATTTCTAATACTCTAGCTTCATTATTTAAAATATCATTTAAATCAGCAATTAAAGCAAGTAAAGCATCTAATTCATTTTGAACTTTATCTATTTCCATACTAGCTAATCTTTGTAGTTGCATTTCTCTAATTGCTTTAGCTTGTACAGCAGATAACTCAAATTCATCCATTAATCTATTTTGAATTTCTTCAGTTGTTTTAGAAGATCTAATTAAAGCAATTACAGCATCAATATTATTAATTGCTTTCATCAAACCTTCTAATATGTGTGCTCTATCTTCTGCTTTCTTTAAATCATACTTTGTTCTTCTAACAATAACATCTTTTTGATGTTTTAAATATTCATTAATTAAATCTTTTAAAGTTAATGTCTTAGGTTCGTTATTGACTAAGGCAATATTATTAACACCAAAAGTCGTTTGTAATGCTGTTAATTTAAATAATTGATTTAAAATAACTTCTGCTTGTATATCTTTCTTTAATTCAATAACAATTCTAATACCTTCTCTATTAGATTCATCTCTAATTTCAGATATACCTTCAATTCTCTTTTCCTTAACATGTTCAGCCATCTTTTCAATTAATCTAGCTTTATTAACCATGTAAGGTATTTCTTCTACAATAATTGCTTTTCTTGTACTAGTTAAATCAATAATATCTGTCTTAGCACGCATTGTGATAAGACCATTACCAGTTTCATATGCTTTTTTAATAGCACTTCTTCCTAATATATATCCACCTGTAGGAAAGTCAGGACCTTGGATATAATTATCCATTAAATCAGTAATAGTGATATCAGGATCATGTGATACTGCAAGTATTGCATCAATAACTTCTCCTAAGTTATGTGGTGCCATATTAGTAGCCATACCTACCGCTATACCTGTCGTTCCATTCACCAATAAGTTAGGGAATCTTGAAGGTAATACGACTGGTTCTTTTTCTTCACCATCATAGTTAGGAATAAAGTCTACTGTATCTTTATTAATATCTCTAACTAATTCCATAGATATTTTAGACATTCTTGCTTCAGTATAACGTTGTGCAGCTGCACCATCACCATCAATACTACCGAAGTTACCATGTCCATCAACTAACTCATATCTATAACTAAAATCTTGAGCCATTCTTACAAGTGCTTCATAAATAGATGAGTCACCATGTGGATGGTATTTCCCCATGACATCCCCAACAATTCTTGCACTCTTTTTATAAGGCTTATCGTTATAACAACCTAATTCATTCATACCATATACAATACGTCTTTGAACTGGTTTTAAACCATCTCTTGCATCTGGTAAAGCTCTCGCAACGATAACTGACATTGCATAATCTAAGAATGATTTACGCATTTCTTTTGTTAAAGGTTGTTTTTTAATTCCTCTACTTGTATCCATACGTACCCTCCTAGAAATCTAATTCAGCTTCCGATGCATGTTCTTGTATAAATTCACGTCTAGGTTCTACTTTTTCACCCATTAACATATCAAACATTGCATCCGCTTGAATTGCATCATCTAAATCTATTTGTAGTAATACACGGTTTTCGGGATTCATAGTTGTTTCCCATAATTGTTCAGCATCCATTTCACCTAAACCTTTGTATCTTTGAATATTATATTTAGCATCAGGACCTAATTCTTGTCTCTTTAACTCTAATTCATAATCACTATATAAATAGTATTCTTCTTTACCATGTTTTAGTAAATAAAGAGGAGGTTGTGCTGCATATACAAAGCCACCTTCAATTAAAGGTTTTAAGAAACGATATAAGAAAGTTAACATTAAGATTCTAATGTGACCTCCATCGACATCGGCATCGGTCATTATAACAATCTTATGGTATCTTAACTTAGATATATCAAATTCATCTCCAATACCAGTACCAAATGCTGTAATCATAGATCTTATTTCAGCATTTTCTAGTATTCTTGTAAGTCTTGCTTTTTCAACATTTAAGATTTTACCACGAAGAGGTAAGATTGCTTGAGTTGCTCTATTTCTTCCCATCTTCGCACTACCACCGGCAGAATCCCCTTCGACTATGAATACTTCACATTCGGTAGGATCTTTACTTGAACAATCTGCTAACTTACCAGGTAAGTTAATTGTATCTAATGCAGATTTTCTTCTTGTCATTTCTCTTGCACGTTTAGCTGCAACTCTCGCATTTGCAGCTGTAATTGCTTTATTAACAATAATTGCGGCAGTTTCAGGATTTTCTAATAAGAATCTTTCTAATGCTTCAGTACATATCGCATTTGTGATTCTTCTTACTTCTGCATTTCCTAATTTTGTTTTTGTTTGACCTTCATATTGAGGATCAGGATGTTTTACTGAGATAATAGCAGTTAAACCTTCTCTACAGTCATCACCAGTTAATGTTTCATCGTCTTTTTTAAATAAGTTATTATTTTTAGCATATGTATTAATCACTTTAGTTAAAGCTTGACGGAAACCATCTTCATGTGTTCCACCTTCATGCGTATTAATATTATTACAGAAAGAATAAATAGAAGTTTGATATCCTGATTCATATTGCATAGCGACTTCAACTAAGATATCTTCTTTTTCATCTTCTACATAAATAATTTCTTCATGAATTGGTGTCTTATTTGTATTCAAGTAAGCAACGTATTCTTTAATACCACCTTCATATAAGTATTCTTTTACAACATTCGCGTCATTTCTTTGATCTTCTAGAACTAACTTTAATCCTTTATTTAAGAAAGCTAATTCACGAATACGTTGATTTAATGTATCAAAATCATAAACAGTTGTTTCATCGAAAATAAGAGGATCTGCTTTAAATATAACAGTAGTACCTGTATCATTTACGGATTTACCAGTTTCTTTTAAATCTTCTACAGGTTTTCCGCCTTTTTCAAATCTTTGATAGTATTCTTTACCATCTCTATGAACATAAACTTCTAACCATTCACTAAGTGCATTAACAACTGAAGCACCTACACCATGTAAACCACCAGATACTTTATATCCACCATTACCAAACTTACCACCAGCATGTAATACTGTAAAAATAGTTTCTACAGTACTCTTACCAGTTTTTGCATGTTTACCAGTTGGCATCCCACGACCATTATCTACTACTTTTATAATGTCGCCTTCTTCAATAATAATGTTTACTTGTGTACAATAACCTGCTAGTGCCTCATCAATAGAGTTATCTACAATTTCCCATACTAAATGATGTAATCCTCTAGCGGCTGTAGTACCAATATACATACCTGGTCTTTTTCTAACAGCTTCAAGTCCTTCTAAGACTTGAATATCAGACTCATCATAACTATGTTCTACTTTAATTTCGTCCATTTTATTCTCCTTTCACTTCACCGTTTACTATTTCTATCTTCTTCGCATTTCTAATGACAACATGATTGATACCATCAATCGATGTTGTAGTTAAAAATGTTTGTACCTTATCTTGAATTAAATTCAATAATCTTGTTTGTCTTATATCATCTAATTCACTCAACACATCATCCAATAATAATATTGGATATTCACCAATTTCTTTCTTTATTAATTCAAGTAACGCTATTTTAATACTTAATACAATAGATCTTTGTTGGCCTTGAGATGCATAAATCACAGCATCATTATGATCCAACATTAAATTTAGATCATCTTTATGTATCCCATCTACTGTATGACTATATTTAATATCTCTTAAATAATTATCTTTATATTTATTTAAAATATAATTTTCATCTATTTCTTTATATGTACATTTATAACTAATATCTAATACTTGTTCACTTGAAGATATATAGTCATATAAAGAATAGGCAATATCATTTAAAGTATTCACAAATTCAATTCTTTTATGAATTAATCCTACTTGAATATGTGCCATTTGTTCAGATAATACATCTAAATATAAGTCAGGTTTTAAATGATTATCATGTAAATGTTTTAAATAAACATTTCTTTCTTTTAATAAATCATTATATTTTTTTAGATTATACATATAGATAGGAGATATCTTCGATATCTCCATATCTAATAGATTTCTTCTTTGTTTTGGACTTCCTTTAACAAGCATTAAATCTTCAGGCACAAATAATACAACATTCATATGACCTAAATAATCACTTGATTTCTTTATTTCTGTTTGATTAATTAATGCTTTCTTACCTAAAGTTGATAATATAATTTCTAATTGAATATCCTTATTATTATATATGCCTTCACCTTTAATCTTTGCATAATCTTGATTAAATTGTATTAATTCATCAATAATATGTGTTTTAAAACTTCTAGACATAGATAATAAATAAATAGATTCAAGAAGATTTGTTTTACCTTGACCATTATTTCCAATAAATATATTGATATAAGGATCAAAGGTAATATCTAAAGAATGATAATTTCTAAAGTTTTTTAAAGATAAATGATTAAGCTTCATTTTTAACTATATAAGTCATACCATCAAATGTAACAGTATCACCATTTCTTAACTTTTTTCCTCTTCTAGTATCAACTTCATTATTCACAAGAACTTCCCCATCTTGTATGACTATTTTAGCGACAACACCACTATCTACAGCCCCACATAATTTCAAGAATTGACCTAAAGTAATATATTCAGTTTTTATATATATTTCTTTCATACAATCACCTAGGTAATTATAACACATTTATTCATATTTTACGATTTAAACGCTATATAGTGAAATAATAAAAAAAAGCCATTTTATTAAAAAATGGCTTAAATCTTAAATAATCAATTAAATTTTTAATAAGTACGAACTGGAAGGATCAATTGAGTGACATTATCTTCATCAATATTTTTAACAATAAATGGTTTCATTTCTCCGTTAAAACTTAATTTTACTTTATCACTATTAATTGATTTAATAGCTTCTGTTAAATATTTAGAACTAAAAGAAATAGCTAAAGGTTCACCTTTATAGAAAGATTGATCTAATATTTCTTCTACACTACCAAGTTCTTGAGAAGAAGATGAAACTTTAACTTGGTTATCATCCATTTCTAATTTAATAGTAGTACCAGCATCACTAGATAAAGTTGATGCACGATCAATAGCACTTAATAAAGAAACACTATCAGTAGATAATTCATAACTAAAATCTACAGATAATAATCTATTTGTATCTGGGAAAGTACCATCAATCAGTCTTGATTGAATGACAACATCATCAATAACACATAAGATTTTTCTATCAGAAATATATAAATCTATATTTGTATCATTTTCAATTAATCTAGATATTTCTATTAATGATTTTTTAGGAATAATGATATTAAAACTATCATCACAATTAATACCTGTTTTCTTTAATGCTAAACGATAAGAATCTGTCGCAATACAAGATAATACATTATTTTCTAATCTAAAGTTAACCCCAGTTAATACTGGTCTATTTTCTTTATCACTAGTCGCAAATGAAGTTTGTTCAATACAATCTTTTAATATATTAGATTGTATTTGTACATGTAACCCATTTTTATTTAAATCAATTCTAGGATATTCATGTGAATCTGTTCCATTTAAATCAAAAGTAGATCTAGAAGATTTAATTCTTGTAAGATTTCCATCTAATATAGAAATAGTTAATTCATCATCATCTAACTTTCTTACAATATCAAATATATATTTAGAAGATAAAATGACAGATCCTCTTTCTATAATATCAATATCATTAGAAATAGATGTTTGAATTGTGATATCCGTATCACTACCTGTAAGAATAAGTTCATGATCAGTAAGTTCAAATTTAATACCAGTTAAAGCAGGTAATGGACTTTTCATAGAAACAGCTCTAGATACTTTAGCGATACTATTTAATAATGTTTTTCTTTTTATTTTAAATTCCATAAGTAAAAGCTCCTTTTTTATTATATAAATAATTAATAATATTAATAATATTGTGAAAATTGTGAATAACTCAATAATTGCAATAAGTATAAGTAAATTAAATGTGCATAACTTATTTATAACATGTGCATATTATATAAGTTTATTTTTTATTTTATTAATAGCTTCCTCATAATTAGGATCAGTTTTAAGTTTATTAGTGACTTTATCACATGCTTTCATAACAGTAGCATGATCTCTTCCGCCAAATTCTTGTCCTATTTGAATAAATGAAGTATCAGGTAATAAGTTTCTAACTAAATACATTGCGATATGTCTAGCTACTGTAATATTTGCGATTCTAGATTTAGAATTAATTTGATTTACAGTGATATTATAATAATTCGCAACACATTTCTTTATTTCATCAATAGTAAGAGTATTTGGTTTATTTGTATTATTTAAATCATCCGCAAATGCTTCCAATGCAAAGTTTAAATCAATAACATCAACATTCTTACCACATATTAAAGAATAAAATAATAATCTATTAATACTTCCTTCTATATCTCTTATATCTTTTGTATAGTGTGAAGCAATAAAATCAATAACCTCTTCTGATATAGGAACATCCACATTTCTATTTTCTATCTTTTTATAAATAATAGCTTTAGAAGTTTCAAATGTTGGAGGATCAATACTAACAGTAAGTCCTGACGCAAATCTAGATACAAGTCTATTTTCCATTCCTTTTAATTCTCTAGGAGGTTTATCACTTGTGATAACGATTTGTTTTTTATTTCTTATTAAATAATTAAATATATTAAAGAATACTTCGCTACTAGATTCTTTAGAAGCAATAAATTGTATATCATCAATTAATAA